>MDTD01184712.1_pt1 | contig 46331 bp, 38 predicted proteins | sample 811221 | NCBI WGS metagenome assembly MDTD01 (sample SAMN05326646, study PRJNA326480) | marine metagenome | isolation source: seawater | place: Pacific Ocean: South West | collected 2011 | reverse complement strand
GGAATGCGCCGTTCAGCGCACCGCGTCCCTGTATCTCACGACACCGTCATGAGCTACCGTGCTTTTTGAAACAGGATTGTGTATACAGCCTGCGATCCCACACGAGACCGCACCGGCTGACACAAAAAACCGGGAGCGCGAAAATCCCCAAAACGCGCTCCCGGTGACGGGAACAGCGGCGATACTCGATCACCGCCCGGTCAATGTACTGCCCGGTCCCCCGGGCCGTCGAGTCTTACGCCACAAATTTCCTGAGTACGGTGTGCAGGATTCCGCCGTTGCGGTAGTACTGCACCTCGACCGGAGTATCGATACGACACACCGTCTCAAAACTGGTCACGGACCCGTCTTCGGCGGTGGCATCGACCGTGACCGTCTGCTGCGGCTTCAGATTGTCGTCCACGTGGATCGTAAACGTCTCGAAACCGGTCAGCCCGAGGCTCGCATAGGATTCTCCATCCTTGAACTGCAGGGGCAGGACGCCCATGCCGACGAGGTTGCTGCGGTGAATCCGCTCGTAGCTTTCCGCGATAACCGCCCGGACACCAAGGAGCTGGGTGCCCTTTGCGGCCCAGTCACGGGACGACCCCATGCCATAGTCTTTGCCCGCCAGTACTACAGTGGGCACGCCATCCGATTTGTACCGTTCGGCGGCGTCGAAAATGCTCATGACCTCCCGAGTCGGAACGTGGGTGGTCACCGATCCTTCGGTTCCCGGCGCCAGCTTGTTCCGGAACCGGATGTTGGCGAATGTACCGCGGGTCATGATGCGGTCGTTCCCCCGGCGACTGCCGTAGGAGTTAAAATCCTTGCGTTCCACCCCGTTTTCCTGCAGGAACCGTCCGGCGGGACTGTCCGGAGCGATCGCACCGGCGGGGCTGATGTGGTCGGTCGTAATGCTGTCTCCCGCCATCACCAGTGTGCGGGCGTTTTTGATCGGCTTGATCGGCTCTGTCTCCAGTCCCATGTCCGTGAAAAACGGCGGCTCCTGGATATAGCTCGAGTCCGCCTTCCAGTCGTAGATCGCAGAACCGGCGGAGGGAATCGCGTTCCACTGGTCGTTCGAATCCTCGAGGCCGCTGTAGCTTTCAATAAACGCGTCACGATCGAGTGCCTGCTGGACGTACTCCTGCAGTTCCTCCGCCGTGGGCCAGATGTCCGACATGTAGACCGGCTTGCCGTCGCGGTCGTGTCCGATCGGGTCGGAACTCAGATCGATGTTTACCGTCCCGGCGATGGAGTACGCCACCACCAGCGGCGGCGACATGAGGAAGTTGGCCTTGGTGTGCGGGTTGATCCGCCCCTCGAAGTTGCGGTTCCCGGACAGAACGCCGGCGGCAACCAGGTCGCCCTCCTCGATCGCCGAGGCGATGTTCTCCGGAACCGGTCCGCTGTTCCCGATACAGGTGGTACAGCCGTAGCCGACGAGGTAGAAACCCATCTTCTCCAGATAGGTCATGAGTCCCGTGCGCTGCAGGTATTCGGTGACCACCATCGAACCCGGTGCAAAACTGGTCTTGATCCAGGGCTTCCTCTCAAGGCCGCGCTCCGCAGCCTTCTTCGCCAGCAATCCAGCCCCGAGAAGCACACTCGGGTTGCTGGTGTTGGTGCAGCTCGTGATCGCTGCGATCACCACGTCGCCGTGGGTCAGGTCCTTTTTGGACCCATCTTCCAGCGTCGCCGTCGCGGTCTTTTTCAGTTCATCCTTTGAGAGACCGTAACCGCGTTCCTCGACCGGCGCCTCCAGCAACCGCTGCCACTCCGTCTTCACATCACTTACCGCAACACGATCCTGCGGCCGTTTGGGCCCTGCGATACTTGCCTCGACGGTATCCAGATCCAGCTCGAGAACCGCCTCGAACTCGGGGTCCGGCGTATCGTCGGTGCGGAACATCTCCTGTTCCCGGGCGTACTGCTCCACAGTCCTGATCAGATCCTCGCTGCGGCCGGTCGACCACATGTAGTCAAGCGTCTGCTGATCGACAGGGAAGTAGCCCATCGTCGCGCCGTATTCCGGTGCCATGTTCGAGATCGTTGCGCGGTCGGGAACGGTCATCTGACTGAGACCGGGACCGAAGAACTCCACGAATTTTCCGACAACACCGTGTTCACGAAGCATCTGGGTGATGCGCAGGACCAGGTCCGTGGCGGTAATGCCGGGTTTCAACGATCCGGTGAGCTTGACGCCGACAACTGCGGGGGCGAGTACGTATATCGGTTGCCCGAGCATCGCGGCTTCCGCCTCGATCCCACCGACGCCCCAACCGACGACGCCGAGACCGTTAATCATCGGGGTGTGGCTGTCGGTTCCGACGAGGGAGTCGAAATAGGCAACCTTGCCGCCGTTTTGCTCCTTAATCTGCACGACCTGTCCGAGGTACTCGAGGTTCACCTGGTGGCAGATACCGCTCGCCGGCGGGACCACGGAAAAGTTCTCGAACGCCCCCTGTCCCCACCGCAGGAACTCGTAGCGCTCGCGGTTTCGCTGAAACTCGATCTCCGCGTTCCGACGAAGCGCGTCGGAGCTGTTGAACACGTCGACCTGCACCGAGTGGTCGATGACCAGATCCACCGGGAGCTGGGGGTTAATCTTGTTGGGGTCGCCGCCGAGGCGCGCCATGGCGCTGCGCATCGCCGCCAGGTCCACCACACTGGGAACCCCGGTAAAATCCTGCAACAGGACTCGGGCCGGCTTAAACGGCAGCTCGACCTTCTCCGGAGCATGGGGCGTGTAGCGACCGATCGCCTCCACATGGTCCCTGGTGACCTCGTAGCCGTCCTCGTTTCGGAGGATCGATTCCAGCAGCACCCGAACGGAAAACGGGAACCTGCTGACGTCGGCAAAGCCCTTGGCGGCGAACTCCTTGAGACTGAAATACTCCACCTCGCCCAAGGGCGTGTTCATTCGTTTCTTCACATCGAAGCTATTGCTCTGAGACGCATCACTCATTCATTTCACTCCTTGTCCCCAAATAATAGTGCCCAGCGGAGGTGGTCGACTACCCGTATTCTTAGTGCTATAGTCGGCATCGGAGGTTTCATGGCAACGACCGCGAAAGACGACGTTCGCGCACTACGCGACCTGTACACGAAGATGGTAACCGCCCGGGAAATGGACATCATCGAGCAGAGCTACACCTCCCGCGGGGAGGCGTTTTTTCACGTGTCCGGCGCCGGACACGAAGGCTCCGTAGCACTGTTCCCCCACCTTACAGACGACGATTGGTTGCACTGCCACTACCGCGACAAGGCCCTCATGCTGGCCCGCGGCATCACCCCGTACATGTTCTTCCTGAGCCTGTTCAACAAAGACGAATCACACAGCCGTGGCCGTCAGATGAACGCGCACATGAGCGCACCGGAACTCAAGGTCATGAGCATCGTTGGCCCCGTCGGCAACAGTGCCCTCCAGGCGGTGGGCGTCGCCGAGGTGGTCAAAGACCAGAAATCGCGACCCCTGGTTTTGTGTGCGATCGGCGAAGGCACCACGCAGGAGAGCGAGGTCATCGAGGCGATCGGACACGCCGTGAGGGAGCAGCTTCCGGTTCTGTTTGTCGTGCAGGACAACGCCTTCGCCATCAGTACCAAGACGCGGGGCCAGACGTTTTACTCCTACCCCGATGGAGACGTGGACGAGTTTTACGGAATCCCCATTACGCGGATCGACGGTCGTGACACCGCCGCCGCCGTCGACGCGTTCGGCCCTGTAGTGGATGCGATCCGATCCGACCGGGGCCCGCGAATCGTTGTCTTTCAGGTCGATCGGTTGCACAACCACACCAACGCCGACGATCAGCGCCTCTACCGCACGCCGGAAGAGATTGAGGCGGTGGCGAAAACCGGAGATCCCGTCGCCAATACGCGTCGGTCCCTCATCGCCGCCGGTGTGCCGGAGGAGGAACTTCGCGCGCAGGAGGACGAGATCCGCGCGGCGCTGAAGGACGACGCGCGCCGAGCGCAGTTGAGTCCCGAACCTCAGCCCTACGCCGACGCCAAGGCCGCACTCCCGCCCGCGCTCACCGACCCCGCATCGGAGTACACGGGGTCCGGCGACCGCGAGCTCGTCATGCTTGAGGCGATCCGTGATGTCCTCGACGCACGCCTGGCGGCCGACGACCGGATTACCCTGTTCGGTGAGGATATTGAGGACCCCAAAGGCGATGTGTTCGGAATCACCCGCGGTCTCACGCAGCGTTACGGTGCGCGAGTAAAAAACAGCCCCCTCAGCGAGTCCCTGATCATGGGCGTGTCCATCGGCCGGGCCCTGGCAGGCGGCCGCCCCGTGGGCTTTCTTCAGTTCGCAGACTTTCTCCCCATCGCCTACAACCAGATCTTCGCGGAACTCGGGAGCATGTACTGGCGAACCGACGGTCAGTGGCAGGTTCCCGTCATCCTGATGGTTACCGCCGGCGGCTACCGCCCCGGTCTGGGGCCGTTCCACGCCTCCACCCTCGAGGCGCTGGTGGCACACACGCCGGGCGTGGACGTATACATGCCTTCCGATGCCGGCGACGCAGCCGGTCTTCTCAACGCCGCGTTCGAGTCCGGACGACCAACGATCTTTTTCTACCCGAAAAACCAGCTGAACGACCGCTCCCGCGCCACGAGTCGCGACGTGTCAAAACAGCTCGTCCCTCCGGGCCGCGCACGGTTCCTGTCCCGCGGTGACGACATCACGATCGTGGTGTACGGAAACACGGTTCCCCTCGCTGCCCGCGCCGTCGCGGCGCTCGAACCGCTCGGGGTCGGGGTCGACCTCATTGATCTGCGCAGTCTCGTTCCCTGGGACATCGATGCGGTCGTCGAAAGCGTCGAGCGTACCGGTCGGCTGATCGTTGCGCACGAGGACAGCCATACCGCAGGCTTCGGTGCCGAGGTGGTCTCCACCGTCGCCGAACGCAGTCGCCGCCACATCGCCGCCCGGCGCGTCACGAGGCCCGACACCTACGTGCCGTGCAACTTCGGGAACCAGCTCGAGGTCCTGCCTTCCTACCGGCGCATTCTCGAAACGGCCGTGGACCTCCTCGGCGGTTCCGTGCTGTGGAAGCAGGAGGACGCCGCCGAGGCCGGTGTCTTCGACGTGGAAGCGATCGGCTCCAGTCCCAGCGACGAAACGGTCTCCATGGTGGAGTGGATGGTCGCCACCGGGGATTCCGTGGAGGAAGGTCAGCTGCTCGCGGAGGTCGAAGCGGACAAAGCCGCCGCGGAGCTCAAGTCGCCGGTCTCGGGAACCGTCGATCAACTCCTCATCGAGGTCGGCGACAGCGTGCCCGTGGGGACCCCGATTGCCAGGATTCGCACGGCCACCGACGCGCCGGCGCACGTCAAACCGCTCACGCGGGAGAACCCCGGAGAGCCGGTGATCACCGGTCTCGACACCACCTCCCACGCCTCCGCCGGTCTCGCCGGTGGCGTTCAGGCGCGTGAGGGGCGAACCGATGCAACCCGAACCTGTCTCGTTGCCGCCGTCGCCGGGCGCCGAGGTTCACGGATCGTCGAGAACACCGAAATCGAACGCATGTCTCCCGACTGGGACGCCGCCGGAATCGCCAAACGCACGGGCATCGAACGGCGCCCGTGGGTGGTTGATGGCGAGGACGTTTTGACCCTGGCGACGGACGCGGCAACCGACGTCCTGTCGCGCACCGGACTCGCGCCGACAGACCTGAACATGATCATCTTTGCCACCGGAACTCCTTCGAGCACCACCCCGTCGATGGGCACGCTCCTGCAGCACCGCCTGTCGCAGGCACACGGCGATATCGAACTCACCTTCCCGGCCTACGACATCAACGCCGCCTGCGCCGGCTACATCTACGGACTACAGCAGGCGTGGGACTTCCTCAGCAACTCCCCGGATGCGGTGGTCATGTTGATTACCAGCGAGGTCCTGAGTCCCCGTCTCGACATGAACGACGCCGGTACCGCCCCGATTTTCGGTGACGCCGCGACCGCGACGATTCTCGGCGGGGCAAACTCAATGATCTCAGACAGTGCCGTCGCCGCGGTCGATCGCCCGGTAATCGCCGCAAAGGGAGAATCCGGTGACGCACTCCGGGTGCCGGCGGAAGCCACCGCCCCCGTCACGATGGATGGCCCCAAAGTCTATCTGGAGGCGGTCAAGGCGATGATGGAAACGTTGTCCGTCAGCGCGGAGAACGCGGGGCTCAGACCGGACAGTCTGGATCTCTATGTCCCGCATCAGGCTAACCAGCGGATCATCAACGCGATCCGCCAGCGCATGAAGCTGAAACCGGCGAAGATGTACAGCAACATCGCCGACAACGGAAACACCTCGTCGAGCACGATTCCGCTCTGCCTCACTGAACTCCTTCCGGATCGCGAACCCGGCCAGTACTGGGGACTCACCGCGTTCGGCGGCGGGTTCACCTACGGCGCCACGGTCATCCGCACCCTCTAAAACGCCCGTCTCCCCCGCTCCCGTCGCACACAATCCCCCGGGACGATGTGCGACGGGGTGTGGAGGCTGGCGGTTTCCGTTTGAACAAAAAAAAGCCCCGGGGCAAAGGAGGTAAAATCCCCGGGGCAGAATTGCGGTGCTCGTGTGCGTTGTCACCCTCTATAACAACCGGACCCCCGGGGAGTTACACCACCGACGGAAAATTTCCGATCTTTTTTCGCACGCCTCATAGTCGTCCCTTAGCGGTTCCCTGGTGGCGGCCGATTCACGGATCACCGGGTAGCGACCTCCTCGGTGATGAGCGTCGGGGGCGTCCCGCCGTCGGGTACAAACACCATCGCCGCCGAGTTCATGCAGTAGCGCAAGCCGGTCGGATCCGGACCATCCGGAAAAACGTGTCCCAGGTGCGACCCACTGAGACTGTCCACCACCTCAACCCGAACCATTCCGTAGCTGGTATCCAGGCGATACCGGACCGCATCCGGCGTGATCGGCTCCGTAAAACTTGGCCAGCCGGTACCGGACTCGAATTTCGTCCGTGTCTGGAAGAGCGGTTCACCGGTGGCCGCCGAATAGAACGTTCCGGCCTCCTTCACGTCCAGGAGATCTCCCGAAAAGGCACGTTCCGTACCATGATCCCGGAGGACGAAATACTGGAACTCCGTGAGGCGCTGGCGCCACTGGTCCTCCGACAGTTCGACCGGAAACGAATCCGGCGCCGGATACGCCTCGACAAGTGCCCGCTCCTCCGGCGTGAGGTACTCGTACAACGCCGCATCCGGGTTTCGATCGTCGGCGGTGTTCGTCATGACGGACCCGTCGGCGCTGTCGGAAACGGTCTCTTCCCGCGCCCCGCCGGCGTACGCGGTGGCGGTCAGAAGCGTGAGTACGCACAGACATGTGCATGTGATCCTGTTCATCGATCAACGTCCTCCCGTGCCTACAGAGATAACCCCCCAAAGCATGAGAAGACAAGTCAGATATTTTCGAAGGCCGAAAAATCCACCGATTCGACGTACCGTTTCAGACGGTCTGCCTCGCGTCGCAGGGGGCCCAGGCCGTTTTCGGCGGTGGCCCGATCCTCGGAGGCGCAGGCGTCTTCGACAGCCTTGGCTGCGTCGCCGAGCGCCGCACTGTGAAGGTTCCACGCCCCGCCCTTGATCGCGTGGGCACCCACACGGGCATCGGCGATGTGATCAGCGTTGAGGTGTGCCTCAACCTCGTCGATCTGTGAATCCAGTCTGTCCGCGAATTTTCGCACGACGCGCTCGGTCGTCTCCGCATCACCCATAAACGCTTCGATCGCCTCCGCCAGATCGATCGGTGGAGGACCATCGCCGATCTCCTCGTCACTGTATTCCACGCCGATCTCCGCGTCCGCAGCCGTGCCGGAATCCTCGTACGGCTCCAGGGGGGTCACACTCAGGTCGTCATCCTCCGGCACATCGACCGGACTGCGGGGCGCGGGAGCGTAGGTTCCGTCATCGGTGAAGGCACCGGCGTCAACGAGTCGTGAAATCGCGGCATCGATGTCGGTCTTCTTGAACGGTTTGGACATGTATTCGTTCATGCCGACGCGCATGCAGCGGTCCCGGTCCCCGGACAGGGCGTTGGCGGTGACCGCGATGATCGGAGTGCGCACCCCGAGGTCGCGAATTCGGCTGGTCGCATCGTATCCGTTCAAGTTAGGCATCTGCACGTCCATGAAGATCAGCCCGATCTCAGGATTGCTTCGCACCGCCTCTACCGCCTCCAGACCGTCGGACGCCACCAGCGTCTGAAACCCCTTCTTTTCCAGGATCGTCTGGAACAGCTGCTGGTTGACGAAGTGATCCTCCGCCACGAGCACCGTCCGCGGCAGGTTCACGGCCTCGGCATCAACGGGTTCCAGTTCCGCCGGCTCGGCATCGATCGCTTCCAGTTCCTCGATGTCGCTCGCAAACACCTGTTCCAGTGCCGATGCCAGCTCCCGCACTTTCACCGGCTTATTGATGTACGCGTCGAACCAGCGAAGCAGCTTCATCTTCGCGTCGCCCGTGCTCAGACCCGAGGGACTCATGAGTACCAGACGCGTTTTCTCCAGGACCGGGTCGTTCCGCACCTCCGACGCCAGCTGCCATCCGTCCATATCCGGAAGCCGCAAATCGATCATCACGAGGTCGTACCCGTTTCCATCGACGACCGCGTTGGTCATCGCCGAAAGGCCGTCGGCGGCAGACCGTTGCTGGTGAACCTCGATACTCCAGCGGGCAAGGTACCGCGCGATCACCGAGGCACTTTCCTGCGCGTCATCCACAATCAGGACGCGAAAACCGGAGCGGACCGCCGACGGCGTCGGTATCGCCACGGTCTCGCTGCTGGGAAGTTCAACCGGCAGCGTAAACCAGAAGTTCGAGCCCACGCCTGCCCGGCTCTTGACGCCGATCCGCCCGTTCATCATATCGACGAGGTCCCGGGATATCGAAAGGCCCAGCCCCGTTCCGCCGAACTTGCGGGTCATGGACGCGTCCACCTGGCTGAAGGGCTGGAACAGCCGGTTCTGCCGATCCTCGGGAATCCCGATTCCGGAGTCCTTGACCTGAACAAGCAGCCGCTTGATGCCTTTGCTGGTCCGAAGCTCCGCGCTGACGCGAATCGTCCCCGACTCCGTAAACTTGACCGCGTTGTTCACCAGATTGACCAGAACCTGGCGCATGCGGTTGGGATCGCCGGTGATCGTTCGTGGAATCCGATCGTCCACGTACAGCACTACCTCGAGTCCTTTGCGGTGTGCCTGCATGCTCACCATGTCCACCGCGTCCTCGATCGTCTGCACCGGGTCGAACACGATGTGTTCCAGCTGCAGCCGCCCCGCTTCGATTTTCGAGAAATCGAGGATGTCGTTTATCAGCCCGAGGAGGACCTCACCGGCAAACTGGATCTGATGCAGGTACTCGAGCTGTTCCTCGTCGAGCTGCGTGTCCCGCAGCAGCTCCGCCATGCCGTTAATCGTGTGGAGCGGGGTCCGGATCTCATGGCTCATGTTGGCCAGGAACGCGCTCTTGGTGCGGGTGGCGGCCTCAGCAAACTCCTTTGCCCGCCGCAGACGTTCCTCGTCGTTCTTCTGCAACGTGACATCGTCCACGACGGCGAGCATGAACGGTACGCTGTCGGGAATCCGGACGGCGCGCATGTCCACGCGCCACCACGCCACTTCTCCGTCCCCGACCTTGCAGCGCGAGACGACCTGAAAGTCGTCGCGATCGCCCTCGATCAGCTCCGCGAACAGCGTTTGAAAGAAATCGGAGTCCTCCTCGTGGGAGAACGAGGTCAGAAAGCCTCCAACGAGTCCGTCGTCCGCCGCCCGCAAGAAGCGCTGCACGGCGTTGTTGGCATACTGAATCCGACCGGTGCCGTCCATAACGACGATTCCGATCGGGGAATGCTCGAATACAACCTGAAACTGCCTGCCGAAACCCTGTTCACTCACCCACGATACCCGTTCGGCCTCAACCGAAGTTCAGCCCCAGGATTTCCGATGCTTTGTTGCGAACGTCGGCGGGTTTCAACGGTTTGATGATATAACTGGACACCCCCATCTTGAGTGCCTGTACCACCGTCTCCCGCTTTGACAGCGCCGAGAGGACGATGATCGGAAGCCGCAGTTCCCGTGCCTTCAGTGTTTCCAGCACCTGAAACCCGTTCATCTCCGGCATCATCAGGTCCAGGAATACGAGGTCGGAATCGAGGGCTCCGTCATCGTCCAGAAACTCGCGTCCGTTTCCGTACGCATGGATCTGCACCCGGGTGTCGGCGAAGGAACTGCGAATCAGTTCCTGTATCACTTCGTCGTCATCCACGATCGAGAGCCGCACCGAGTCCCCGAGGCTGGACAGTTCGAAGCTGGAGCGATGTTCCTCCTGGAACCGCATGTTGATCGCCTCGCCCCTCTGTTTCTTGGGCGCGCTCCTGGCGACCACATCCTCTCTGGCGTCGGAGACCTGCGCGAGGATCGGTCCGCTGACGATCTTGCGGCCCAGCAGGCCGTCCATCGCGTCTTCCAGGTTTCCGGAGACCTCGATGCCGCTGTAGTCGCCACGGCTCTCCAGGAACTCGCGAACGTACGCGCTGCGTGTAAGGACCTTGAAATAGCGCTTCATCGCGCCCGTAGCCTCGAGGATCGTCGAAAAAAGCGCCGACAGCTTGATGGAGTCCGCCGTTGACACCTCAATGCTCGTCATCAGCACAAGCACTTTGGGATTCTTCAGCTCATAGAGGTCCAGGAGCTCGTGGATTTTGTACCGCAGGAGGTCGACCTTCTCGCGGTTGAGCCCCTGCGCCACCTCGATGAACATGATGTCCTCGTTGACATGAGCCTCAACGATACACGGCGTCGTATCGATCGATACCGGAACGCTCAGTGTTTCACTCACCGCCTTCAGAAGGGCGTCGACGCGAATGGGTTTGGTGAGAAATTTTCTCACGTTGTACCTGGCAACCTCCATCAGAGCGTCGCGGTCGACCTTTGCGGACGCCATGATGACCGGGATGTCCCGTGCGTTGGGATCCTGGTGCTTTTCCTTCAGAAGGTCCACGGCCGATTTCCTGCTCAGGTTGTAGTCCGTGATCAGGAGGTCCGGGAGTGATCCCCGGAGCTTGGATCCTCCGTCGAGCCCGCTTACGGCAACGTCGACCTCGAAGCCGTAGTCTTCGAGTTTCTTCTTGAGGTAGTCCCGGAATAACTGCGATTCATCGATTACGAGCACTTTTTTCATATGCACACCGTGCCACGATTATGGTGGCTGACCATGCCAAAAATCAAGGTGGCTGGTATACTCCCGCCATGGATTCTTCCCCGCTTCCCGTAAGCAGCGTCGACGAACGCGACGCTGCCCTTCGCGACATGGTGCTTTCCGCGTCCGGATGGCGCACGGTCTTCGGTGGCGGCGACGACGCCCTCACCACAGCGATCTCCGTATCCCACCGGGACCTGGTTGCCCTCGCCGCCGATGTCTACGCCGAGGATCTGCAACGCCGCGGTCTCAGGACCGTCGCGGTCGCAACAGACACGCGTCCAACGGGTCCGGCAATAGCCGACACGGCCATTCGAGCCTTTCTGACCCGGGGGCTGCAGGTCCGTTGGCTCGGAATCGCCGCGGCTCCCGAGATCATGGCGTGGGTTGCCGACGTCGAGACGATCGATGCGTTCTTCTACGTCTCCGCCAGCCACAATCCTCCCGGGCACAACGGATTCAAGATGGGGTACGGTGACGGCGCCGTGATGCCCGGTTCGCAGGCGAATCCACTGATCGCTGCGTTCCGTGCTGCTTCGACGGACCAGAAACGGACCCGTGCCCTCGTGGAGGCGATCGGCGCACTCCCGCCGGAGGAGGTTCAACACGTCATCGATGCCCAGCCGCGGTGGAAGGCGGAGGCCCTGGCGGCCTATCGCGCATTCGCTCTGCGATGCGGGGCCGCGTCCATGGAACCGGAGACGTTTTCCCGTCTCCTTCGCGAGGCGCTCCGGCAGCGACCGCTGGGAATCGTCGCGGAGTTGAACGGCAGCGCCAGGTCCGTATCGGTGGATCGGGCACTGCTACCGGAGCTCGGCGTGGCCACGGCGTTGCACAACGACACGCCCGGCGTTTTTGCGCACCAGATTCTGCCGGAAGGTGCCGGTCTGGAGTCGGCGGCGCGCCTCCTCGAGCGGTACGCAGCCGATGATCCGCGGTTCAGGGTGGCGTACGTCCCGGACAACGATGGCGACCGCGGGAACCTTGTGTTTATGGGTTCCGACGGTTCCGCCCATGCTCTCGATGCCCAGACCGTGTTCGCCCTGGTGGTAATGACGGAGCTCGCGTGGACCCGCTATCTCGAAGATGAACACGACGCCACGTTCGGCCCGCTTGCGGTGGTGGCAAACGGGCCGACCTCCATCCGGATCGACGACATCTGTACGGCGTTCGGGGCGGAGATTCACAGAGCCGAGGTTGGTGAGGCGAACGTCGTCTCGCGGGCGGCGGAACTCACCGCCGACGGGTTCCACGTGGTGATCCTCGGGGAGGGGTCGAACGGCGGCAATATCACGCCGCCGGCCAGGGTGAGGGACCCGCTAAACACGCTCCAGGCGCTCCTCAAACTGCACGCCTTTCATCTCGACCGTGTCTGGCGCGCCACCTCCACACCCGACGTTGCGGGCGCCGATAACGGTCCCGAGCCGGAGCTGGAGCCGGCGCCCGATGGAGGTTTTTTCGCCCTCGCCGCCACGCTTCCCGCGTTCACGACCCTGGCCACGGACGATCCCCGAGCCAAGATGCAGATCGGAGGCACAAGCCATCGCGATCTCAAGGCCCGCTACGAGGCCGCCCTCCCCGAGCGTATCGCCCCTCTTCTGGACATACTTCGGGAAACGTACGGAACCGCGGTGCGCTGGGAGATCGAAAACTACGAAGGGACCGCGCGACGCCTCGGCGCCGGGAATCGAAGCGGTGAGGAGCGCGGCGGGCTGCGCGTGGTATTCACCGCGGGCGAGGGGCGCAATCGGCCGCTCGCGGCCGTCTGGATGCGTGGAAGCGGTACGGAGCCCGTATTCCGGATCCTCGCCGACTGCCGCGGCGATCGACCGGATCTCCTTGATCGTCTCGTGGAATGGCAGCGCGAGGCCGTGGCTGCTGCTGTTGGCCTCTAGTCGGCCACGACCCACCGGTCGTCCGAGGTTCGACGGATAAAGCCCTCGGCGGCGAGTGTGTGGGCCACTCCTGCCACACGAGGCGCCGGAAAACCGGTGGCGTCGGGAAGGTCCGCAACCGACACCGCCCCTGTTTCCGTTAACAGCCTGAGAATACGTCCGCGAATCTGCCGATCGCTGTCGGCGAACGGCTTCTGACGTGAGTAGTGCCTGCTTCGACGGTTCGCGTTTCCCGCATGACGGGGCAGCGCCACGCCGTAATCCATCAGCGCCCAGTACCACTCCCGGGGACGGTCCAGGGGAAGCGTGTGCTCAACCAGCGGCAGGATATCCCTGTCGTGGACATCTTCCACGCCGGCGAAAAAGAAGTGCAAAAACACGCGACGGATGTTCGTTTCGATGAACACCACCGGCCGATTGTAGGCGAACGCGGCGATGGATCCGGCAGTGTTGACGCCGATACCGGGAAGCCTGACCAGCGCCGCCGGATCCGCCGGAACCTGCCCATCGTGCTCGTCGACGATCTGACCGGCGGCTGCGTGGAGAAACCGCGCTCGGCGGTTGTATCCCAGTCCGCTCCACTCCGCCAGGACCTCCGAAAACGGTGCCGTCGCGAGGGCCGCAATCGTTGGAAACCGCTCAACGAAGCGCGGGAAACGTGTCAGGACACGCGGGACCTGTGTCTGCTGCAGCATGACCTCCGACACCAGGACCCAGTAGGGGTTGGGGTCGTCCCGCCACGGCATGGGCCGTCCCGCGATCCGGAAGTACTCCCAGATCGTGTTCCGAAAAAACGCGATGTCCGCGGTATCCTCGGGGTTCAGTCGGCGGCCCGGCTGAGCCGGCAGGCCGTCGAACAGTTCAGGTGTCACGTTCGCGGTTTTTGATCGCCTTCTCCGCCTTGCGGCGAATGCTGTTCCACACGCCGCCGAGTCCCATCGCCTTGCGGACTTCCGCGAGCGTCGCGCGGGCTTCGTCGCGCATGCGGAGTGTGCCGTTGTAAATCACCTCGTCCACCAGTCCGGTGCGGGAGGCAAACGCGGCGCGCCGCTCGCGCATCGGCTCGAGGTAGGCGTTGATCGCCCGCGCGAGCTTCTCCTTGACCTCGACGTCGCCGACACGACCGGTACGGTAGCGTTCCTTCAGGTCTTCGACCTCTGCGGTATCGGAATTGAAAATGTCGTGGTAGATGAACACCGGATTGCCCTCAACCGTCCCGGGAATGTCCGCCCGCACGCGGTTGGGGTCGGTGTACATCGCCCGGACCTTCTTCTCAACGGTAGCGGAGTCGTCGGAGAGCAGGATGGCGTTTCCCAGGGACTTCGACATCTTGGTCGCGCCATCGGTTCCCACCAGGGTCGGCACATCGCCCACCAGAACCTCCGGCACCGGAAACACCTCGCCGTAGTAGTTGTTGAAGCGCCGTGCGATCTCCCGCGTAAGCTCAACGTGCGCCTCGTTGTCCTTTCCGACCGGTACCAGATGGGCACGGGGCAGAAGAATGTCTCCGGTCTGCAGCACCGGGTATCCGAGGAGCCCGAAGGGCATCTCCTGCAGGTCCGCGCTGCGTGCCATGTCCTTGAGGCTGGGAAGCCGCTGCAACCGCGGCACCGTGACCAGCATTTCGAACAGCAGGTTCAACTCGTAGATCTCGGGGACGGCGCTCTGCAGATAGATCGTCGAGATCTCGGGGTCGATTCCGGCGGCGAGATAGTCGAGGACCATCTCCCTGGCGTTCTCGGTAATGCCGGCTATCGCGTCCTTTTCCGGGCGCGTGGTCAGCGTGTGCAGATCCGCAATGATGAAAAAACACTCGTACTCGTTCTGGAGCCGGACGCGGTTTTTCAGTGAGCCCACGTAGTGGCCGAGGTGCAGCTTTCCCGTCGGGCGGTCACCCGTCAGGATTCGTCGTTTCTCACTCACTCTGGGGAGCCTCCTCAGATGGCTGTTTTCGTTTTGGTTTGAAGTTTCCCGTCCCCATCAGGATTCCGAACGCCTCGAGGCCGGGGATGTTTTCGAATACGATCTTGATCGCCACGGTGAGTGGCACCGCCAGGAACAGTCCCGCGGTGCCCCACAGCCACCCCCAGAGGAGCAGCGAGAGCAGGATGATCACCGGCGACAGGTTGAGACGATCGCCCAGCATCTTGGGGTCTATCACGTTGCCGATCACAAACTGCGCCGATGCCATGCTCGCGAACGCCGCGATGATCGGGTTCCAGTCCGGCAGGAACTGGACCAGGGCAAACACACCGCTGATGAACGTGATCGCCACCGATCCGATGCTGGGAATGAAGTTGAACAGAAACGTCAGTACGCCCCACACGAACGGGAAATCGACGCCGATGATCGAGAACGCGATGTATATCACCACCGCCGTGAGGCTACTGACGAAGAGTTTCACCGCCACATAGCGTCCGATCTGACTGGTGATATGCAGCAGCACCCGACTCAGTCGCCGCGTGGTCTCGTCCCGCACCGCCATCGTCAGCTTGCGTCGCGTGTACGGCTTCTCCATCAGGAGAAACAGCAGAAATATCATGACGACCATGAAGCCGCTGGCAAACGACATGAAGTTGCCGGAAAACGACAACAGGGTGTTCCCGATCGTTCTGGTTACCTGGAGCTGGCTGGTGATATCCGCCGGCAGGTTGAATCGCGTAATGAGGTCCTGCAGGAGTCGCGAGAACCGCGCCTGGTAGGTCGGAAACTCCCGAAGCAGGCTCTGGAAGCTCGAGTAGATGATCAGGGCGATGAGGAAACCGAAGGCGAGAAAAATCAGCAGGACAAAGGTGATCGCAATGAACCGCGGCACCTTCCGGTTTACGAGGAACGAGACCACGGGAGCAAAGACGAACGAGAGCAGAACCGCGATCACGAAGGGAATGAAGATGCTGCCGGTCAGGCGCAGAACCGCCCCCACCGCCACAAGCGCGATCACGAAGAGGTAGACCGTGGTTGCGCGCGTGATCCCGGTCGGAAGCCGAAGCTGGCGCACGCGCTGCAGGGGCGAACCAGTGGGGTCAGACATCGTCCCTACAGTATCCGTATCCTCCGTGCTTTGACAAGCTTGGACACAAAAAGGGCCGGACGTCTCCGTCCGGCCCGTCGCGTTTTCACCGTGTTCGGCGCACGGGTCAGAAGTGGATCGCCCACCCCTCGGCGCTCCGCGCGCCCTCCATGACCGCCTCCGACAGGGTCGGATGGGCGTGAATCATGGTGGCAATATCCTCAGGCAGCAGCTCCGCTTTCTTGGCCAGCAGCAACTCGTGAATGAGTTCCGTGGCGTTGTAGCCGGCAACGTGCCCGCCGAGAATCTCCTTGGTGTCGGCCCGATAGACCAGCTTCACCAGTCCCTCGCTCTTTTCCACGGCCACCGATTTCCCCGCGCCACGATACGGGAATGTCGCGGTGGCGTACTTGAGTCCCTGTTCCTTGGCCGCTTTTTCGGACAGACCGAAGCTCCCGATTTCCGGCTCGCAGTACACGGCCGACGGAATCAGATCCGGGTCGATCTTCGGTTCCGGCGAATGGCCGGCCATGTGTTCGACCGCGATCTCCCCCTCTTTGCTGGCAACGTGGGCAAGCAGCGGCGAACTGGTGACGTCGCCGATCGCGTAGATCCCCTGGACGCTGGACTGGTAGTAGTCGCCGACAACAACGAAACCGCGCTCGGTCGTAACGCCGACGGACTCGAGTCCGATTCCCTCAGTGTTGGGAGCGCGTCCCACGGCAACCAGCATCATGTCCGCGGAGAGCGTCTCCTCGGCGCCGTCCGCCTTCTCAACGGTGACCTTCACACCCTTGCCCTTCTTGTCGACGCTCTTGGCTTTGGTGCCGGTCATGGTGGTGATCCCGTATCGTTTGAACGCCTTGGCCACCACATCCACGGCGTCGGCGTCCTCAAGCGGGAGAATCTGGTCAAGCATTTCGACCACGGTAACATCAACCCCGAACGCGTTCATCACGTACGCGAACTCCATGCCGATTGCCCCGGCACCGAGGATGACGAGCTTTTTGGGAAGCGTCTTGAGTCCCAGCATGTCACGCGAGGACAGCACCTTTTTGCCGTCAAATTCAAACCCCGGGATCTCCCGGGACCGCGAACCGGTGGCGATCAGGATGTTGGTACCCGTCACCGTCTTTTTGCCGTCGACGCTCACCTCGTGGGGACCGGTGAACGTTGCGGTGCCCTGGATGTACTCGACCTTGTTCTTCTTCAACAGGGACTGTACGCCCTTGGACAGTTTGTTGGCGGCGTCGCGGGATTTCTGATGCACCTTGCTGTAGTCCAGACCGGACATGTCCACCGTTGCCCCCATGTGTTTGAGGTCATCGACGGAATGCGCGATCTCCGCCTGATGAATGAGAGCCTTGGACGGAATACAGCCCCAGTTGAGGCACACGCCCCCGGGCGCTTCCTTCTCTATCACCGCGGCCTTCAGCCCCAGCTGGCTGGCGCGGATCGCCGCAACGTATCCGCCGGGACCGGCCCCGATCACTACCAGATCGTAGTCGTAGTTTGCCACAGAATCCTCCTAGAAAATCACCCGGACGGGCTGTTCCATCGTCTGCTGCAGCTCGTGCAGGAACTTGCCGCCGGCGGCGCCGTCGATGACCCGGTGGTCGCACGAGAGCGTCATTTTCATGATGTTGCCCACACCGATCGAGCCGTCCGGCTTCACGACCGGTGTCTGTTTGGTGGCCCCGAGCGCGAGAATCGCCGATCCCGGGGGATTGATGATCGCCGTGAACTCCTCCACACCGAACGAGCCAAGGTTGCTGATCGTGAACGTTGCGCCGGTGTATTCCTCCGGCTTGAGCTTGCCGTCACGGGCCTTGCCGATCAGCTCCTGCAGGTCCGCATCGATATCCACGATACCGCGGTTGCCGCAGTTGCGGACCACCGGCGTGATGAGCCCGTTGCCCAGGTCAACCGCGATACCGATGTCGATACTGCCGTACTGGGTAATCTTGTCACCCTGCCACGATGCGTTCACGTTGGGGTGCTTCTTCAGCGCCTCCGCAACGAGTTTGATAAAGAACGCATTCAGAGAGACCTTGTCGCTCAGGGATTCGTTGAGCATCTTGCGCGCCGCTACCACACTCTTCATTTCGACCGAGGTCTTGAGGTAGTAGTGGGGTGCGGTGAACTTGCTCTCGCTGAGGCGCTTGGCGATCACGGCGCGCTTGCCGGCCACCGGGATTTCCTGGTCGGCACCGGCGGGCACCGCGCCGCTCGAGGTGGCTGCCGAGGTCACCGCAGCCTTTCCGCCGGGCACCCCGCGGAAGTTCTCAATGTCGCGTTTCACGATGCGGCCGTTGGGACCGGATCCCGTGACCAGCGCCAGGTTGATATTTCGCTCCGCCGCCAGCTTTACCGCCAGGGGACTGGCCTTGATGCCGGAGTCGCCGGATGAACGCGCCGCCACCGAGGAGGTGCCAGGAGCCGGCTTTTCGGGCGTCTTCTGCTCCGCCGCCGGCTGCTCCGCCGGCTTCTCCGGCGCGGACTGTTTTTCCGGCTTCTCCTCGGCGGAAGCTTCAGCCTCCGCGTCGGCCTCGTCGCTGCCGCCGCCGGAACCTTCCTCCGCGATCTCTTTCTCGAGAGCGGAGGTATCCTCGCCCTTCTCACCGAGAATTGCGATCGTTTGTCCGACGCGGGCGTTTCCGCCTTCCCCGACGATGATCTTCAGGAGCGTCCCCTCCTGCGTGGCCTCGTACTCCATGGAGGCCTTGTCGGTCTCCACCTCACAGAGGACGTCGCCGGCGGAAATGACGTCGCCTTCCTTTGCGCTCCATCCGGTAATCGTGCCCTCCTCCATCGTGGGGGACAGGGCTGTCATCGGTACCTTTTCCGCCATTGTCTACTCCTTGTAACTGACGCGCTTTGCGGCCTGAACGATCTTCTCCACCGACGGTTGCGCGGCGAGTTCCAGCGTGTGGTTGTAGGGCATCGGCACATCCTCGCTGTGGACCAGTTCCACCGGAGCGTCGAGGTCGTCGAAACAGTTCTTGCTGATCATCCATCCCACGTGACTGCCGACACTGGCGATAGGCCATGCCTCGTCGATGACCACAGCCCGGTTGGTTTTGCGCACCGTGGCGTAGATCGCTTCCTCGTCGAGCGGCCGAAGCGAGCGAAGGTCCAGCACTTCCGCGTCCAGACCGATATCGGCGAGCTGATCCGCCGCCTCCAGAACCATCCGCATCGGCTTTCCGAAGCTGATGAGGGACACGTCGGAGCCCTCGCGCTTCACGTCCGCCTTTCCGATAGGAATCAGGTACTCTTCTTCCGGTACCTCGCCGGTCCACCCGTACGCAAGTTCACTCTCCGCCATCACAACCGGGTTGTCGTCCCGAATTGCCGTCTTGAGAAGCCCTTTCGCATCGTAGGGCGTGGACGGTGCAATCACCTTGAGCCCCGGAATGTGGGCGTAGTAACTGTGCAGTGCCTGCGAATGCTGGCTGGACAGGTATTCCGCCGGGCCGTTGGGCCCGCGAAGTACAATCGGAACCTTGATCTGACCGCCGGACATATGTCGCATCTTGGCCGCGTTGTTCACGACCTGGTCGAGCGCCAACAGGGAGAAATTGAAGGTCATCCACTCGACAATCGGGCGCAGCCCCACCGAGGCGGCCCCAACGGCCAGCCCGGTAAACCCGAGCTCCGTGATCGGCGTGTCGAGGACGCGCTTGGCTCCGTACTTGTCCAGGAGCCCTTTGCTCACCTTGTAGGCGCCGTTGTATTCGCCTACCTCTTCTCCAAGTAGAAATACGCTGCCGTCGCGGGCCATTTCCTCGTCCATGGCCTGACGGATCGCTTCTCGCATCTGAATTTCGGGCATCTTTCGTGTCTCCTGTCTCGCGGCCTCAGGCCAGCACGTCCTCGTACATCGTGTGCAGCGCCGGTTCCTCGCTCTGGTCGGCGAAGTCGACCGCTTCCTGCACCTGGTTCTTGACGTCGTCGTCCAGCGCCTTGAAGTCGTCTTCCGTCATTAGCTTGGCCTCGATGAGCTGGGACTTGAGCTGCACGATCGGATCCTGCTTCTTGTACTGCTCCAGCTCTTCTTTGGTCCGGTACTTGGCGGGGTCACTGATGGAGTGCCCTTTGTAGCGGTAGGTCTTGATGTCGATCAGACACGCGGTGTTCGTCTTCCTCGTCTCCTCGGCGATCTTCTTGATGTTCTCGTAGACTTCGAGAAAGTCCATGCCGTTGATCACGTATCCCGGGAGGTCGTAACCGGCGGCCTTTACGGAAAAGTCGTCGACACCGGAGACCCGCTTGACCGCGGTTCCCATGCCGAAGTGGTTGTTCTCGACGATGTAGATCGCGGGTAGCTTCCAGATCTTGGCGAGGTTGAGGCTTTCGTGAAACGCCCCCTGGTGAATCGCGCCGTCGCCAAAATAACAGAGCGTGACACCACCGTCCTCGTCGTACATCTGCTTGAATGCGACGCCGGTGGCGATCGGAATCTGGGCGCCGACGATGCCGTTCCCACCGAGAAAGTGGCGCTCCACATCGAACATGTGCATCGAACCGCCCTTCCCGCGAACACACCCGGTGATCTTGCCGAACAGCTCGGCCATCACGTTCTTGGGGTCCATTCCCACGGCAATGGCGTGACCGTGGTCGCGGTATGAGGTAAGAAGGTAGTCCTTCTGGAGATCGACGGCCGCGACACTCCCGACGGCCACAGCTTCCTGTCCGTTGTAGAGGTGGAGGAATCCACCGATCTTGCGAAGCCCGTACATCTGCGCCGCCTTCTCTTCGAACCGACGGATCAGCAGCATGTCGCGGAGCGCCTTCTTGAGCCACTCAGGATCGTATTTGGTTACATCACTCATGAGACTGTGCTCTCCTTACACCGTGGCCGAGGCGCTGGAGCGCTCGCCCTTGTTCGGCTGGAAATAGGTGACGGTCTCCACCGCCGTTTCCAGAACCACCAGGTCGGTCTCGTCGGAATTCACGTGCCAGAATGTCGACAGGTTTCCGCCGAGCGCTTCGAGCACGTCCACCTTCAGCGCGGGGTTGTCGATGACCTGCGCCTTACCGGTGACCTCCACGATCTCATCGAGGGACTTCGACTGGATCAGCCACGACACACGCGGCTGGGCGGCGATATGCTCGATCTTTGCAAAGTGCGGCGACGTGACTGCGTAGAGGCTGCCGGGCTGTCCGCGGAGCACCGCCGGCACCATCCACCGGCTGTGGGGACGACCCTGCGCGTCCACCGTGGACAACACGGCGGCGTGAGAACCGTCCAGGACGCGTTCCATCACGTCCAGAAGTGTGTTCAACTCCATCGATTCCTCCTCCAAGGGATGTTCATTCATTCGTGATTGTTTTGACTGCACGTACCGGGCTAATGTAATAAAAGCGAAACACTTTGGTAACCCGGAAGCCGGAGTCGCGACGCCAAATTGTTGACTAAAATTACTGTACTTTGAAAGCCCCTGTTGCTATACTCCGGCATAGAGATAAATCCGTATCTATAAAGGCTGAGATAATTAGTCAACAACAACGAGGAGGGCTTGTGTTTCAGAAGCAGGACATCATGCGGCGGGTTGTCTACTCGCTCATACCCGTGTTTCTGTTTGCGACCTTTCTGTACGGCTGGCGCGTCCTGGTCACCACCGCGGTGGTATTTGCACTGGGAATTGCGACCGAGTACGTATTCGAACGGTCCCGCAAAAAGAATGTCAGCGAAGCAGTGCTGGTTACCAGCGCACTGTACTCGCTGTCGTTACCTCCGGCGACGCCCCTGTGGATCGCCGCGATCGGAATCGTGTTCGCGGTGGCGATCGCAAAAGAGGTGTACGGCGGATTCGGGCGCAACATCTTCAACCCGGCGATCACCGGTCGTCTGTTCATCTATCTGACATTTCCCACGGTACTGACCACCGCGTGGATGGTGCCGGCCATGGTGGACATCAGCAACGCGTTCAGCCTGAGCGGCGCCTTCGGCACCTCGGGACAGGTCGCCGTTGATACGATGACCGCCGCGACTCCCCTTGCGGTCATGCGATCCGGGGAGATGCCCAACCTCTGGAACCTGTTCCTCGGTTTCCGCGGCGGTTCCATGGGTGAAAGCAGCATCATTCTGATCCTCGCTGCGGCCACATACCTCATCTATACCAAGACCGCCAACTGGAAGCTGATCCTGTCGACGTTCGGCAGCGCGCTGTTCTTTACGGTGGTGTTTTACTTCGCCGACTGGATTCCCGGAGTGAGTCCCTCGTCGTACAGTGGAGTTCGGCACCTCATCCCGATCGCCGCCTATATGATGAGCGGCAGCATCATGTACGTGTCCGTCTGGATGGCCACCGACCCGATCTCCGGTCCCAACAATCCGGGGGCGCAGTGGGCGTATGGAATCATCATCGGCGGCGTCTCCATGGCCGTGCGTACATTCAGCGGGTTTCCCGAGGGAACGAGCTTCGGCATCATGATGGGGAACGTCTTCAGCGCCCTTCTCGACGAGATCTTCCCGAAGAAGAAAAAGAAGAAAAAAAGCAGTGCCGCCAAAAAGAACACGTCCTCCAGCGGCAGCACCGGGAAGAAGACCCAGGAGGTGTCGGCATGAACAAGCAGAGCCTCGTGTACACCGTCATCTTCACGTTCATCGTGTCCTTTGTGTTCGTCACGCTGCTGGCGCTGGCGAATGATGGAACCAAGGAACGTGTACAGCTCAATCAGGAGCTGAATCGGCAGCGCGCGATTCTCAACGCGCTGAACATCGACTACAACGGCCCCCAGGACGTGCAGGACAAGTTCCAGAACGTCGAACAGATCGAACGCGACGGCGTTACCCTCTACCGCACCACCGTGGATGGCGAGACGATCTACGCCAAGGAGTTCACCGGGAGCGGGCTGTGGGGGCTGATTCGCGGCTATCTCGCTGTCACGGCGAATATGGACCGGACGATCGGGATCGAAATCCTGTCGCACAATGAAACCCCCGGTCTCGGCGGCAGGATCGACGAACCGTGGTTCAAGCAGCAACTGCGGAACGAGAAGATCGTTGACGGCACGATCCGCGTTGACGGCGCCGGCGACGGTGACACCAACCACGACAACGGCCAGATCGACGCGATCACCGGCGCCTCGCGCACCAGCGACGCCATGCGCACGATCCTGAGCAGAGAACTTTCAACCTTTCAACAGATTCTGGGAGGCAATTCATGAGTAGTCCCGGACAGATCCTGAAAGAGAACCTCTGGACCAACAACCCGATCTTCATGCAGGTGCTTGGTATCTGTTCCGCGCTGGCGGTAACGAACCTCCTCACCAACACCATGATCATGACGATCGGTGTGACCTTCGTGACGGCGATGTCGAACCTGACGGTATCGCTTCTGAAGGGACTGATACCGCGGAAGGTCCGGATGATCGTCCAGACACTGATTATCGCGTTCTACGTGATCATCGTCGACATTCTGCTGCGGGCGTACCTGCCCGACATCAGCCGGGCGCTGGGTCCCTACGTCGGCCTGATCATCACCAACTGCATCATCATGGGTCGCGCCGAGGCGTTCGCCCAGAGCAATCCGCCGCTCATTTCGATGTGGGACGGCGCCACCAGCGGCTTCGGCTACATGGCCGTTCTGCTCGTGATCGCGTTCTTCCGCGAACTGCTCGGCTTCGGCACCCTCTTCGGCATCCAGGTGCTCCCGGACGCGTTCGTTCCGTGGACGATCATGGTGACCGCGCCGAGTGCGTTTTTCTTCCTCGGCATCATCATCTGGATTGGTAAATCGATTATGAACAGGGAAGGAGCTCCGGCATGAATGCGGCCCCCGTACTGAACCCCTTCGCGCTGTTTTTCGCGTCCATTTTCACGAGCAATATCCTGCTGGCGAACTTCCTCGGGATGTGTTCCTTCATCTCCATCTCAAAGGATATGAAGTCGTCCAACGGCCTGGGAATGGCGGTGACCGTCGTACTCACGGTCACCACGGCGCTCAACTGGGTGATCCTCAACTACGTCCTCATTCCGCTGAACGTGCAGTACCTGCGCTACATCGTGTTTATCATCTCCATCGCCGCCGTCGTGCAGATGCTCGAGATGATCATCGACCGCGTGTCGCAGGCGCTCTATATGAGCCTGGGAATCTTTCTTCCGCTTATCACCGTCAACTGCGCCATCCTCGGCGTCTCGCTGTTCATGGAGATCCGGAACTACACGTTCCTGCAGTCGGTGATCTACGGTCTGGGTTCCGGCCTCGGCTGGTGGCTCGCGATCATGTTGCTGTCGGCGATCCGCAAGAAGACCGAAAAGGCGCCGGTTCCGGCGGGCCTCAAGGGTCCGGGAATTACCGTGATCACGATCGGGTTCATGGCCATGGCCTTCATCGGCTTTTCCGGCATGCTCGCGGTGCAGTGAGCTGAAGAGAGAAGGAGTACTGCATGACATTTGATATGCTATTCTTTGTGGCTCCCGCGGCGATCGGCGGTATTTCCGCCGGCCTCGCCGCCCTGATCTCGATCACGGACAAGATCGTCAACAACTATGGCGACATCACGATCGATATCAACAACGGGAAAAAGGAGCTCGTGGTCAAGGGTGGCCAGCCGATGCTTTTCGGTCTCGCCGGCGAGGGCATCTTTGTTCCCTCCGCCTGCGGTGGCCGCGGCAGCTGCGGCGCCTGCAAGGTCAAGGTCAAGAGCGATGTCGGTCCGGTCATGCCGACCGAGGTTCCCTACCTGACCAAGGAGGAACTCGCCGACGACATCCGTCTTTCCTGCCAGATCAAACTCAAGCAGGATGTGGATATCGAGATCCCCGAGGAACTCTTCAACGTGCAGGAGTTTCAGGCGACGATCGAGCGGATCCGGGACGTCACCCATGACATCAAGGAAGTGTACTGCAAGCTCCCGGAGGGCATGGAGATCACCTTCACCTCCGGACAGTACGGGCAGTTTGAGGTTCCGCCCTACGACAAGGTCAAAGAGAAGACGATGCGCGCCTACTCCATGTCCTCGCCGCCGAGCGACAAGAACCACCTCGAATTCCTGATTCGGCTGGTCCCCGGCGGTATCGTCACCTCCTACGTTCACCAGTATCTGCAGGAAGGCCAGAAGGTGCGTCTGGTCGGACCGTTCGGAGATTTCTTCGTCCGGGACACCGACGCACAGATGATCTGCGTCGCCGGCGGTTCGGGAATGGCCCCCTTCAAAAGTATCTTTCAGGATATGCTGGACCGTGGTACATTTGACGACAGGGATATCTGGTACTTTTTTGGCGCCCGCACCAAAAAGGATGTCTACTATCTGGACTGGCTCTACAAGCTGGACGAAGAACACGAACGGTTCCACTTCGTGCCCGCCCTCAGCGAGCCGCAGCCGGAAGACAACTGGGACGGTCCTACGGGGCTGATCACCGAGGTGCTGGACAGTTACCTGAAGAACACCATTTCGCAGGAAACACCCAAGGAAGGGTATCTTTGCGGAAGTCCCGGTATGCTTGACGCCTGTATCAAGGTCATGGGCGACAACGACATGGAAACCGAGAAGATCTACTTCGATAAGTTCGCCTGAGAGAGGAAGCTCTATGAAGATGTCACCGGAGTACACCAAGGCCCAGGAGAACATGCAGCCCGGGGTCATTACGTCCGACGGCTTTCTGGGCGACGATACGCGCAATATCGTCGATATCATCGAGGCCGACGAGGAGGAGTTCAGCCGGCTCGGCATGGACTTCGACGAGGTTGTCGGGATCCTGCGCCGTCTCCTTGAGGAGGGGCGCAAGGGGCTTGGTGAACCGGTTACGATCGACGGAAAGTGGATCGTGACGACCACCGAGGCACGGGGCCACCTGGCCTCCCCGTTTGAGGACGGAATCTACCGCAAGGTGAACGCCCTGATCGAGCACGCCCCGGGCGGTACACCGGACGGTACGTCGCTGCTCGTCAGCGATCTGTCGCTCCACCTGATGGAAAAGAATCACTTCCTCCAGGGAAAGGGCGCCTCATTCCGGATCGACCCCGAGACGGTGAAAAAGGTGCTGGAGCTTTAGCTCCGGCACCGCTTTGATCCTGCCGAACGAGATTGATTTTTTCGGGCCCGACCAATATGCTGTGATGACACACCATGCCCGATGAACGTGTACTGATCGTCGAAGACGAAAAGATCATCGCCCTTGACCTCCAGCGCCGACTCGAAAAATTCGGGTACAGCGTCGTGGCCCTCGCCTCCACCGCCACCGAAGCGGTGGAGGCCGCCCTCGAATACCTGCCAGACATCGTCCTGATGGACATCATGCTCGGTGGCGACCGCGACGGTGTGGACGCTGCCATCGAGATCAAGGATCAGTACAACGTCCCGATCGTGTTTCTGACCGCCTACGCCGACGAACGAACCGTCGAGCGTGCCAAAAAGGCGGAGCCGGTCGGGTACGTTCTCAAACCGTTCAAGGAGCGCGAACTCCAGACCACGATCGATATCGCCCTGTACAAGGCGCGCGTCGACCGGCAGATGCAGGAACAGGAGCAGCTGTTCGAGGCCCTGCTCAACAGCATGAACGACGGGCTGATCGCCTTTTCCAGCGATCGCACGATCCGGTTTCTCAATCCGGTGGCGCAAAACCTCACCGGCTGGTCCGAGGAACGGGCGATCGACCGCGAACTGGACGAGGTGTTCTCGCTCTACGATGAAAACAGTCAGCTCGCGGCCGCGATTCCGTTTTCTCAGGTCGAAGAAGGCAAGGATTTCGATTTTGAGAACGTCTACCTCATGACCGAGCTTGGCGGGCGCGTGAGCGTTGCCGGATCGATCACGCCGATTCGAACGCACCACCACATCGACGGCGGACTGATCACCTTTCATGACGTCACCGACATCAAGGAGATGTCGCAGATCATCGAGTACCAGGCCAGTCACGACTCGCTTACCGGTCTCATGAACCGGGAGGAGTTTTTCAGCCGCCTGCAGGAAATCGCCCGGGACGCGCAGGAGAACCGCCGTACCCACAGTTTCGTGTACCTCGATCTCGATCAGTTCAAGATCGTGAACGACGTCTGTGGCCATCTGGCGGGCGATGAGCTGTTGCGGCAGGTGTCAACCGACCTCCGCTCCCATCTTGACGGTGAGGAACACATTGCCGCCCGCCTCGGCGGCGATGAGTTCGGTGTCCTGCTCTTCGACAGCCCCCTGGCTCGCGGAATGGCGCTGGCCCGAACACTGCTGCGAAATCTCAATCGAAAGTTCATCTGGCAGAAGAACGCGTTCCACATCACCGCCAGCATCGGCCTGGTACCGGTTGCCGGCGTCAACGCCGACGGGTACTCGATTCTGGCCGCCGCCGACGACGCCTCGTACCTGGCCAAGGAATCCGGCGGCAATACGATCAAGGTCTACGAGACTGCTGACTACACGTTCCTGAAGCGTCGCGGCGAGATGCAGTGGATCTCCCGCCTCAACCACGCCCTGGAGGGTGACCGGTTCGTGCTCTGGGGACAGCCGATCGTGTCGACCAACGGATCCACCCACGAGCACCTCGAGCTGCTGATCCGCATGCTCGATGACGACGACTCACTGATCAGTCCCGGGGACTTCATTCCCGCTGCGGAAAAGTACAACCTTATGCCGGCGGTTGACCGGTGGGTCCTGTCGAAGGCGTTCGAGCGACTTGACCGTTTCGCCGCCGAGGGCCGCAGGCCGCTTGTCAGTATCAACCTGAGCGGTGCCTCTATCGCCGACGAATCGATGCTCGACTACATCCGGCACCTGATTACCGGCAGCACGGTGGACCCGACGCAAATCTGCCTGGAAATCACCGAAACCACCGCGATCGCGAACATGAGCCGCGCGACATCGTTCATCAAACGGCTGAAGAGTCTGGGCGTCTCCTTCGCCCTTGACGATTTCGGGAACGGGTTTTCGTCGTTTGCGTATCTGAAGCACCTGCCGGTCGATTTTCTGAAGATTGACGGCTCCTTCGTCCGCGACATCGCCGACGACCCGATCGACTATGCCCTGGTACAGTCGGTCAACAACATCGGACACGTCATGAACATGAAGACGATCGCCGAGTATGTGAAGGACCAGCGCACGCGGGCCAAGCTCGAGGAGATCGGTGTGGACTTCCTGCAGGGCTACCAGATCGCCCGCCCCGCCCCGCTGGACACCGACGAACCGATTCCCGCCGGCTGACGTGCACCACCCGCAGTCGATCGCCGTTACCGGCCTCAAGCACGTCGGCAAGAGCACACTCGGCCACGCGCTCTCCGTCAGGCTCGGCCTTCCCTTTCTGGATCTGGACGATCTCCTGGTTCGCCGCGCGCAATACGAAAATATCCTGCCGCCGGGACACACACCGGAACCTCCCATTCGAACGGTGTTTCGCGCCCTGGGAGCCACCCGCTTCGGGGAGTGGGAAGCGGAGTGCGTTCGGGAGATTCCATCCACCGTGTCGGGATCCGCCGTGGTGCTTGCCACCGGCGGCGGCGTATGCGATCACCCTGCCACGATGGCGGTGCTGAGCACCAACTACCGCATGCTTTACCTGCACAACGACCCGCTGGTATTGTATGACCGCTCGGTACGCGGCGGAGTTCCGGCGTTTCTCGACCCGGAGCGGCCCCGCGAACACTTTCTGGAAATCGCAGCGCGAAGAGATGCCCGCTATCGGGAACACGCGGACCTGGTCGTCGACATTACAGGACTGCACCCCGACGAGGCCCTGGCGCGAATCATGGAGCAAGTGAGGTAACAACGGTGCCCGGCAACACCTTCGGACAGGCATTTCGAATCACCACGTTCGGGGAATCCCACGGTGGTGCGGTAGGCGTCGTCGTCGACGGCGTAAAACCCGGCGTGGAACTCTCCCTTGAGGACGTGCAGACGCAGCTCGACCGGCGCAAACCGGGACAGTCCTCGATTACCACTCCGCGGAAGGAACCCGATACGGTTCATTTTCTGAGTGGCGTGTTCGAGGGACGCACCACCGGTACCCCGTTGATGATGATCCTGTACAACTCCGACGCGGACCCCTCGGCGTACGACACCATCAAGGACAAGTTTCGACCGGGACACGCAGATTTCACCTATCTCCAGAAGTACGGTATCCGGGACTGGCGCGGGAGCGGGCGTGCCTCCGGCCGTGAGACCTCCGGCCGCGTCGCCGCCGGAGCCGTTGCGCGCAAGGTGCTCGCCGAGCGCGGTGTCTCGGTTCTCGCCTACACCAAGCGCAGCGCGGGCATCGAATGCGAAACGTTTGATCCTGAGGCGATCGAGCGAAATCCGCTCCGGGCGTGCGACCCCGCCGCCGCCGAACGGATGCTGGAAAAGATCACGGCGATCAAGGACTCGGAGGACAGCGTCGGCGGCGTCATCGAGTGCCGTATTACCGGGGTTGAGGTCGGCCTCGGCGAACCGGTCTTCGACAAACTCGATGCGGAGATCGCCCACGCGATGCTTTCGATCGGATCGGTCAAGGGTATCGAGTTCGGTGCGGGCTTCGCAGCCGCGGATATGACCGGTAGCCAGCACAACGATCAGATGGGGCCCGACGGGTTCCTGACGAACAACGCCGGTGGGATCATCGGCGGAATCTCCACCGGCGAAGAGATTATCTTCCGGGTTGCGGTCAAGCCGACGAGCTCGATCGCCCGGGAGCAGCAGACCGTCGCGATCGACGGCACGCCGCAGACGATCAGAACCGAAGGGCGCCACGACGCGTGTATCTGTCCCCGCATCGTGCCGGTGGTGGAAGCGATGGCGGCACTTGTCGTGCTGGATCACCAGAAGCGGCAGCACGCGATGCACTACTGACCGACCGAAGGGAGTCCCCATGGAAGAAGCGAACGCGGCGGCGCCGGTGGCGGCGTACCTGGCCCGGGCCCTGTACTGGGTCTTTCTCGGTATTCTGTTTGTGAACGTGGTACAACGACGGCACCAGAAGAAGGCCGAACGCAAACGGTTCGCCACGCTGTACATCGCCCTCGGTGTGTTTGTGATTTTCATACTCTCGCAGGGAATCGTGACATACGGGGGTGCCGACTGGATGCTCGCCCCCGCATTCATCGTCGTGGCGGCGGTGCTCTATCGGTTTCGCGATCATACCTTTCCGTTCCGGCTCACCTCTCCGGTGGACGGCCGGCGCCTTACGTGGGACGAAATCATGTTTGATGACAACCACGGTGATGATCCGTCATCGGCCGACGAGGATAAAACGGAACCTGAAGAGGATCGATAGGGCGGAGTGTCACGGGACGCGGCGCGCGCTACGTCTCGTGTCCGTCGGAGCCATGGCCGAGAAGCACCAGGCCGCCGATGCCGACAAACAGCACCGGCCACCACCGCACCACAACGGTGGCCAGGCTGGCGGTTATGATATCGAGACTGAAAAGCAGGAACAGCACTGAGAGCAGGATGATCGCGATGCCCGGAACCACGAGGTTCATACGCGATTCAGGCCCCTTTTTGAGGCCATAGGCAACGAGCGCAAGGCCCCCGATCGTCATGAAGATCGGCCAGATCATGCCGATCTCCACCGCCGCCAGGGCCGACTCCCGCAACAGCAGAAATCCTCCCAGCAACACCAGGAACGTCCCCGCGAACACATTGCCCTCACGCCCATCCGGCATGAACGCGCGGGCCAGCAGGACCACCCCGACGACGATTACCACCATAGGGAGCAATAGCGCGCCGATCGAGACCGTTCCGGTCGTTACCAGGAGCAGAGCCGCCCCACCCACGATCAGCGCGATGCCCAGCTGTACCCGTCGCCTCATGGCTGTACTGTAGTCCTTCCGCGGGCTCCTTGCCAATCGCCGCCGGTCGGCGCTATCGTGTTTCACAATGCAGCGCGTCACCGTTCTCCTGCTGCCCCTGGCCGTTCTTGCCGCGGGCATCCTCCTTACGTCCGTCGGCGAATCGCCCACCGACGAGCCCCTGCCGGTGCGAATCTACCGCACACAGTCCGCCGAGGGACCTCCTCCGTTTCCGGTGGTTGAGCGCGCCGCACAAGCCACCCGCGAGGCGCACGACTGGACCGCCATGGTCGCGTTTCTCACCGACCACGTTCAACGGTTTCCCGGCGATGAAAATAACGGCTACTACCTGACGGTCGTCGGGGATCTCTATCGTTCCCACGGCAGTCCCGAGGTGGCGCGGCAGTACCAGCGTCGGGCGTTACTTGCATTTCCCGATGTCGTCGTACGGTCGGTTTCCACCCATCGGGTCGCGATCGACAGCCTCCTCGATATCGTCGACGACCCCGACGAGCGACTGGAGTACCTGACCCGCCTCGAACACGATTACGCCGACGATATCCAGCCGGGGCTTCTCGCCTACTACCTCGCTGAGGCCTACGCGGGAACGGGGCGCTGGACCGACGCCTACGACGAGTACCGCACCTTCCTCCGCTACCCGGCGACGCGGGTACCCGGACGCCCCAACGCGCGCCAGGAAGTCACCCAGCGGATCGCCTTCTACGACTCTGCCCGCTCCTGGACCGAACGGGACCTGAACGCGTTGGTTCAATCGATCAAGAACGCTCTGTGGCGCCAGGACCCGCGGGCGCTCCTGCGCTACCGTGCCCAGGTCAACTTCTTCACGATGTCGTGGGAGCAGGAACTCGGCGACGCCAACAGCGAGATTCCATCGTTTGACATCGCGGCGTTTCTGCGACGCTCGCGCGTCCGCTTTGCGCAGGAGCTGGAGATGTCCTCGAACGCCAACGAAGCGTACCTGCGGACGTGGGGCTGGTCACATCGTATCCCCACCTGGTATCTCTACTTTCGTCGCGTCGATTTTCCCGCAGACCCCGAAATCAACGGAACGTGGGAGTGGGCGGGCATCTACTTCGGCGAGACAATCTGAGGTGCCGGGACTACGGCCGGGAGCTCCGGTGGCCGACAATCTGTAGTGTAATGGTACGAGCAGCGGTCGCACTCACATGCGTAGCCCTCGCGTTTCTCTCCGTTGACGACGTCCCGGCGCAGGAAACGACCTCCGACAGCCGCATCGACTGGGAAACGAACTCCTTTACCGTTGACCTCCAGGCGCACCTCGCCACCGATCGACAGCGGTCCGCCGCAGACCTGTACCGGGCGCAGACGCGCATCGAGCAGGAGTTTCCCGGCGTGCTGTTTTCCAGCCTGCTGCCGCTTCCGGTGGACTCTCGGCGCATGATCGAGGACGCCGTACGTCAGGATCCGGACCTGGCCTCCCGGATAGCCGACCTCGCCGAACAGGCCGAACGCGGCGTCCCCAGGCCCAGCGCAGACCTCCGGACGGTCTCCCGGACGTACCGTGTTCCGCTCTTCCCCGACCTGACCCGATTGTTCGTGAATCATACCGTTCCGTTCCAGATGGAGCGCGTTGTTCGCTGGGTTCCAACCAGGGACTTCACCGGGATCGTGATCTACGCCGCCGAGCCCCTTCCGGTCCACGGTACGATGGACCCCGGTCGTTCCGGAGAAGAGGCGCTGCTTGTCCCCGCCCTCTTTCCACAGATCTACGACACCAACCTGCGCCCGGTTCTCGAACAGGACATGGTTGATCCGGAAGCGATCCGTCGCTGGGGTGTGGTTCACTACACCGACAAGACGACCCCCGACGCCTGGCGAGAGCGCGCCGGGACGCAACCACTGCGAATCATGGCGCGCCGCGCATTCGGAATCATCCCCACCGACATCATGATCAGTCCGGAGGACGCGGACCGCATTCTGGCCTCCGACCACAACCGGGATCTTCTCCGGCAGGGCCGCGTGGTCGTCATCGTCCCGCCGGAACAGATCGAACGGCTGCGCTGATCGTACAGCCCAGCCCCTGTACACAGCTCAACCGCGATTGACAGGCCCCCGGTGGCATGGTCAAATACGCTCTGCTATGAAACGGATCTCGGTGAAGCTGATCATTCTTCTTGCTGTATTGTCCCTTGCCGCGTGTTCCAGCCAGCCGATCGGCTACGCCGTCGTCCTGTGGCCGGAACCCGACAGCGGCCTCGCCGAAGGCGAGCTTCTGCCGGTCGTGACCGAGTCCGACATCCAGGAGACAGTTGGCCTGGAGGTGGAAGACGCCACCGTCAGCGTCGATGCGTGGCGCGTCATGCGCTTCGAGGACCAGGCCGCCGCTCAGAGTTTTGTGGACGGCTTTTCGCAGTGGGCCACTGTATACGGCCGGAGCCTGCGAACCGCGCTGCCGGTACGGGAACGCGCCGACCGTACCACAACCCGGGTGTACCGCCTCCGTGACGGCGAACTCGTGAAGATACTCGATCGCGAGGACGAAGAATCAAACGAAGCGGGGCTTGTGGACTACTGGTACCGCGTCCTCACCCGTGAGGGCATCACCGGATGGGTGTTCGGGTACCACCTGGAACTCACGGGGGCCAGCGGACGCAGCACCCAGAGCTCCGCCCAGCAGGACTCCACCACGCGGCTTCTCGAAGATATCGCCGGCGTGGACTGGCGGCCGGACTATTTCGACCGCATGATCCAGTCCGGTCGGGTCGTCCTTTCACGGTTTGGACCGCGCTTTGGCCTCTTCGGCGACACCGAGGCGCAGGAGTTTCGTCTTGTCCTCCCGGACGTTCAGCGCACGTTCAGCTATACCGCGGTATCGTCGCCGTCGGAAAACACGATCCGTCTCGAAGGCACGGATCTCCAGTTGACGATATCCGGAGACCGGTCGCTGCAGGCGCAGTACAACATCAACGGACGCGAGCGCGCCACCACCTTCGTGCGCATCGAGGATGACCTTCAGGAGGTGATCGAAGCCGAACAGGAACGGCGGCGGCAGCAACTGGACCAGATCCTGAGTCGAGGCAACGGCCTGGTAAGCACCGCGTTCGGCACGATGTCACTCGGGGAGCGGGGCACAGTGAACTGGACCGGCTACGATCGCCTGGTCCCGACCGTACTTCCATCAAGCTTTGACGGCACCGCCAGTCTCGAGTTCTCACTCTTCCTCGCTGACGATCTCCGGGGACGCTACGACGGCGCCCTCCAGATGCAGCTGGGATCGGGGCGCAGCACGGCGTTCCTGTATACTCTCGTCGAGGACGGGCTGCGACTGGTCTACGTTCCGCCGCAGCTCGTGAACGACGACAACGTGGTCGAGGAAGAGCCGATCTCTCCGGTGGTCATGTTCTACCGCTTCACAAACAGCTGATCCGGAATGCTCTCGGCAACGGGACTCCATCTCGCCTTCGGGCCGCAGACGATCCTCGACGGTGTCAGTGTGACGCTCGACCCCGGCGTCCGCGCGGGACTGGTCGGCGCCAACGGCAGCGGCAAGACCACGTTCCTGAAGATCCTCGCGGAAGACACCGTGCCGGATGCCGGCGAGGTGACCCGCGGCCGGAATGCGACCCTCGCCTACCTTCCGCAACGCCTCGACGTTCCCGCCGAGGAGACGATCTCCGGGCTTGCCGATCGTGGATTCCGGGCGGAGCACACCCTCGTCTCCGAGCGAGCACAACTCGCCGATCGCCTCAGCCGGACGCCCGACGATACGGCCGCGCTGGCGCGGCTCGCCGAGATCGACGACACGCTGGAACGCCGCGGATACCACGAGCGGGCCACCGAGATCGCCCGCGTGCTCCACGGACTCGGCTTTGCGCAGGACGACCTGCATCGTCCCCTCGGGGAGTTCAGCGGCGGCTGGCAGATGCGGGCCTCGCTGGCGCGCACGCTCCTGACCAGGGCGGATTTCCTCCTCCTCGACGAGCCAACGAACTACCTGGACAGTGAGGCCCGCCTGTGGCTGGCAGACTTCATTCGGGGCTACGACGGCGGGGTTGTCCTCGTCTCCCACGACCGGGCCTTTCTGGATGATTCGGTTTCGATCATCCTCGAACTGTTCGGTGGACGCCTGCGCCGGTACAAGGGCAGCTACAGCGAATACGAAGCCCGGCGCACCCAGGAACTCGAACAGCTGGTCAAGGCGTGGGCACAACAGCAGGAGGAGATTCGCAGGCAGGAGGAGTTCATTCGCCGGTTTCGGGCCAAGGCGAGCAAGGCGCGCCAGGTCCAAAGCCGCGTGAAAACGCTGGAAAAGACCGACCGGATCGAGATTCCCCAGCACCTGCGACCGATTTCGATCTCGCTGCCGCCGCCGCCCCACTGCGGCGACCAGGTACTGGAGCTCGACGGGGTCACACGACGCTACGACTCACACCTCGTCCTCGAGGACCTGCAGTTCACCCTTCGACGCGGCCAGCGACTGGCGGTGGTGGGGCTGAACGGCGCCGGCAAGTCCACGCTGCTCCGGATTCTCGCCGGAAACGATACGCCCACGGCGGGGTCCGTGCGGACGGGGACCGGCGTCCAGATCGCCTACTACGCCCAGGACAGTGCCGACACCCTTCCGACCGGGACAAGCGTGTACGACTACCTCGCCTCCCGGGCGTCGGACGAGGCCCTCCCCCGGGTCCGTTCCATGCTGGGCTCGTTTCTCTTCGACGAGGATGCGATCGACAAGCCGCTCGATGTGCTCAGCGGCGGCGAACGCAGCCGCCTGGTGATCGCCGGTCTCCTGGTGCAGCCCGCCAATCTTCTGATCCTGGATGAGCCCACCAACCACCTGGACATGACCAGTCAGGAGGTTCTCGCCCGGGCGCTTTCCTCGTACCAGGGATCCGCGGTGGTAGTGTCCCATGACCGCCACTTCCTTCGCGCCGTATCCACCGACGTCCTGGCCCTGTGGCCCCATTCGATCGACCGCGACCAGCGGCCGCCACAGGCGTGGCGCTACTACCCCGGCAGCTACCGGGAGTTCGAGGGGAGCCATCTGGGCGAAGTATTCGCCACGGCTGAACGCGGCGAAACACCGGGTTCGGCCACAGCGGCCTCGTCCGCCGCCGGCTCGACCGGCGCAAACCGGCCCGCCGGAGACGACTACGCCCGTCAGAAGGCGCTCCGCGGGGAAGTGCGACGGCTGCAGCGACGCGAACACGAGGTGCTGGAGGAGATGGAACGGCTGGAGCACGAGCACGGCGACATCCAGCACGCCATGTCTCTCGAGGAAAACTATACGGACCCCGAACGTATACGGGATCTCCAGGACCGTCTCCAGCGGAACGAGGCCGATCAGCACCGGGCAGGTGCCGAGTGGGAGTCGCTGGTGACCAGCCTCCAGGAACTCGGCGTCGAATCGTAGTCTCACCGTTGCTCCCCCGGGCGCGGTGTGAGTACCTTGTCCGGCAATGACACAGCTCGTATCGTGGAACGTGAACGGGATTCGCGCCGCCCAGAAGAAAGGTTTCGGTGAGTTTCTGGCGCAGACGAGCCCGGATATTCTCTGCCTTCAGGAGACCAAGGCCTCGCCCGACCAGCTCGACACAGCCCTGAGCGAGCCCGACGGATACCATGCGTTTTTTGCGTCGGCGGAGAAGAAGGGCTACAGCGGTGTAGCGATCTACTCCCGCACGCCGCCGAGGGAGGTGCGCCCCCTCGGCCGGCGCGAGTTCGACGCTGAAGGACGAACCCTGATCGCAGAATACGCCGACTTTACCCTCATCACGGGGTACTTCCCCAACAGCCAGGCCGGGGGAGCCCGGCTCGATTACAAGCTCGCGTACTGCGACGCGATACACGCCGAGGCGGACCGAATCGTCGCCGACGGCGGCCACGTGGTGATCTGCGGTGACTTCAATATCGCCCATACCGAGATCGACCTTGCGCGGCCGAAGCAGAACGAGGACAACCCGGGATACCTGCCGCAAGAGCGCGAGTGGATGAGCTCGTTCCTCGAACACGGATACGTCGACACCTTCCGGCACTTTGTCTCGGAACCGGGACACTACTCGTGGTGGTCCTACCGCGCCCGTGCCCGGGAAAAAAACGTCGGCTGGCGGATCGACTACCACGCCGTGGATCGGGGATTCCTGGACAGGGTGTCCTCGGCTGCCATCCGATCCGACGTGTACGGATCGGACCACTGTCCCGTCACGCTGGACATCGAGGTTGAACTGTGAACCGCGTACCGGTGTTTCCGCTGGGGCTCGTCCTCATGCCGCGCATGCCGCTGCCACTGCACATTTTCGAGGAACGCTACCGGTTGCTGGTGGCGCGTTGCCTCGAGCAGGACGTACCGTTTGGCGTCCTGCTGCATACGGGCACCACCGTGCAGACCGTGGGCTGTCTCGCCCGTATCGATAGCGTGATCAACCGCTACGACGACGGCCGTCTCGATATTCTCACGATCGGCACGGAGCGGTTTCGCGTCACCGCGATGCACGAGGACCAGTCCTACCTGGAGGCCGACATTGAGGTGTTTCGCGATGCGGCGATCCCGGGCGAAGAGGTTCAGGCAGTCAGCGATCTGTCGCGGACCGCGATCGACGACCTCACGGAATTCGCACGCGTCGCCGGCTACGATGTCGACACGACGATGCTCGAGTCGCTGGAGCCCGAGGAGCTCTCGTTTCTCCTGGCAACGACGGACGTCTTCAGTACCGAGGAAAAACAGCAGCTCATAGAGATGCGCTCGACCCCGGACCGAATGCGTCGTGCGGCCCGTGCCCTGGATGCCGGACGCGAACGGCGGGCGATGACACAGCGTATCCGTGAGATGCTGGGCAAGGACGAGGAAGACATCGACCATTTGTTCAACTGAGCCACCACGGCGGCGGTGGCATTCTCCCTCCCCGAGGGGGTGTAGTTTCGCAACTTTGTTTGCAGGAGGACGTATGAATCTGAAGAAGCATCTTCTGGTGCTGCTGACGGTGTTTGTCGGCGGTACACTTTTCGCGACGGGAACCCAGGAAGCTGCGGGGCCCGAGCCACTGGTCGTGGGTATGGAGCTCCAGTATCCCCCGTTCGAGTTTTCCGACACCGACGGCAATCCCACCGGGGTCAGCGTGGATTTCGCCAAGGCGTTCGGTGAGTATCTCGGCCGCCCGGTTGAGATACGCAATATCGAATGGACCGGTCTTATCCCTGCGCTGCGTACCGGAAGCGTCGACGTGGTGATCTCGTCCATGACGATCACCGACGAACGTGATGAGCAGATCGATTTCAGTATTCCCTACGCCCAGTCCGGCCTCACCCTCCTCGTCAGCACCGATTCTCCCGTCACCAGCCCCGACGATCTCAACAACGAGGATGTGGTCCTGGCGGTCAAGTCCGGTACCACCGGGGCGATCACGGCGCAGGAACAGTATCCCAATGCCGAGATCCGTCTGTTCGACACCGTTTCCGCCTGTGTCCTCGAGGTCTCCCAGGGCAAGGCCGACGCCTTCATCTACGATCCCCTCACCGTGTACCGCAACTGGCAAAACAACCCCGATACGACCCGTCCCGTGTTCGAGTCGATCGAGGGAACGTTCGGGTATTGGGGTGCAGGTTTTCCCGAGGGAAGTCCGCTGCGGGATCAGATGAACGAGTTCATCCGCCAATTTCGGGCCGACGGCGGTTTTGATCGTCTCGCGGAAACCTACCTCGGCGACATGCAGCGGCTGTTTGCGGCCGAAGGGGTTCCGTTCTTCTTCGACGTCGAGTCGTAGGCGCGGTCCATACCGTATCACGTTGCATGAAACCGCACGTTTTCTTTGAACCCGCCCGGGGAGAGGCCGAAACCGGCCTCTCCCCGGAGATTCGCCACGGCGTAAACATCGTCATCGTCGCCGTGCTTTTGGCCGCGCTCTTCTGGTTCGCCTTCAGTCGACTCAACTACACGTTCAACTGGGCGTCCGTGTGGCGCTACCGCGGCAACCTTGTCCGCGGTTTCGGCATGACGATCGTCATTTCGTTCTTCGCCCTGCTTTTGAGCATTCTCGTGGGAACGTTTTTCGGACTGGGACAGCGGAGCACCTTCCTGCCCCTGCGCTACCTCAGCCGCGCCTACGTGGAAGTGATCCGCGGCACGCCGCTCCTGGTTCAGATCCTGATCTTCTTTTACGTGGTTGCCAACGCCTTCGGAATCGGCAATCGCTACACGGTCGGTATCATCATCATGTCGATGTTCTCCGGTGCCTACGTCTCGGAGATCATTCGCAGCGGCGTCGAGGGCGTCGCCCAGAGCCAGCTGGAGTCGGCACGGTCCCTGGGGTTCACGACGCTCCAGACGTACCGCTTCATCATCATGCCCCAGGTTATCACCCGCATTCTGCCGCCGCTGACCGGCCAGTTTGCGTCGCTCATCAAGGACTCCTCACTGCTGTCGATCATCGCCGTCAACGAGTTTACGCAAATGGCGCGGGAGGTGAACGCCAACACCTTTTCCACGCTGGAGAGTTACATTCCCCTGGCGGTGGGGTATCTCCTCCTCACACTGCCGATATCGATTCTGACCAAGGGGCTCGAGAGGAAGTACGCATATGCAGATTGATATTCAGGGACTGAACAAGAGCTTCGGTGAACATCACGTCCTGCGTGACGTCAGCCTGCGGCTGGACAACTGCCATTCCCTCGTCATCGTTGGTCCCTCCGGCGGCGGAAAAACCACCCTGCTCAGGGTGATTGCGGGCCTCGAACAGGCGGATTCCGGACGCCTTGTGGTCAACGGACGGGAGATCGCCTTTGACGAAGCCCAGCTCCGGGAGTACCGCAAACACGTCGGGATGGTCTTCCAGGCGTACAACCTGTTTCCTCACCTGACGGCCCTCGAGAACATCACCCTTCCCCTGGAGAAGGTCCATGGCCGTCCCGCAGCGGAGGCGCGCGACACCGCCATGGCGCTTCTCGACCGGTTTCAACTCGCGGACCACGTCCACAAGAAGCCCGCGCAGCTCTCCGGCGGTCAGAAACAGCGGATCGCGTTGAGCCGGGCGATCGCGATCGCCCCGGAGTTTCTGGTCCTTGACGAACCGACCAGCGCACTGGACCCGGAGTTCACCGCCGAGGTACTGGACATGATCGAGGAGCTCCGCGAGGAGGACAAGCACCTGATTCTCGTGACCCACGAGATGGGCTTTGCGCGACACGTATCGGACTACGTGATTTTCATCGACGATGGCGTGGTGATTGAAGAAGGCCCACCGCAGCAGATCTTCGACAATCCACGGCACCCGAAGGTACGCACGTTCTTTGACCGCGTGCTAAAGTACTAGAGGTATGGAACGCATCGAGGTCGAACTCGAGGACGGCCCCCACGGGCTCGAACAGGCACGTACCCTCCGCAACGCCGGCGATCGGATGGATCGGACGCGTCGTGCCGGTGTTGTTCTGTGGAACGTCACCCTCACGCTGCGAATTCTGGGGCCCACCTCCTGGTGGAATCAGGCACGGCAGTACTTTCCCGACGTCCTGTGGCTGCGTAAGCGGCCGGACGAACTCGGCGACGACCGGCGCTTGCGACAGGAGGATTTCGAGGAACCCATTCCCCAGCGGGTCCTCGACCATCTCAACTCCCTCGCCCACGGTGATTCGCGGGCCGACCTCCACGCGAAACTGCCGGAGTCGTTTCTGCGTTCCGGCGTTGTTCATACCAACATGGAAACGATCCTGACAATCCTGCGCGAGCGGGGCCACTACAATTCCGGGCACTGGTACGGTTTTTGCCGTTCCGTCCGCGGGATGGAATCACTGGCACCGCTCATCGCCGAATAGAGGAGGCAATTCACATGGCCGACTACGCACAACGCATTCACGAACTCACCGACGTCCGGCGCCGGGCGCTGCAGGAGTGTGAAAACCAGCGTCGCCTGATCGGGGAGCGCCTCGTCGATCTCCCTCCGTCGGAGGTTCCGGAGACCGCGGCGCCGCTGGTTCAGCGCTATCGCGGAATCGCCGACCGCGTGGAACTGGCAAGCTCCGCCATCGAGCGGATGATCGCCATCGACGACCGGCAGTCGGAGATCCGCGACCGGATGAAAGAGCTGCAGAAAGAACGCGACCAGCTCCACCAGGGCCTCGACGGGGTCTACGAGCAGGTGGGTGCGGTGGCGTTTCGTCTCTTCCGGCAGCATCCCCTCATAGATGCGACCTACTCGTCGGTATTTGCGGGACTCGCCCGCTACCAGGACGACATTCGCGATATCGAAGCAAACCTCGGTCGCTATTCTGCGGATCCAGGAGCCGCCAAGGGCTCCGTGTTCGAGCGCCTCGGAGCACGGGGCCGGCAGGCGCTCCTGCGAAACCGGCGTGCCGTCCGGGAAAACCAGCTGCCCCGATTGCTGCAGGACGCGGGGCGCAAACTGGTCGAAACGGACTTCATTTCCCAGATCGACGACGAGGAACTCAACCGTGTCTCCCAGCCGGTCCGGGACGCAGCCGATCGCCGACAGGAACTGGAGGAGGCACTCCAGGAACTCCGCACCGAATCGGGGCGCCTCGTGGACGAGTTCAACGGCCTGAGCGCCGGGAAAAAGCTGCCGCGGGCGCGCAAGGACCGGCAGGGCGAGATCGACGCGGCGCGCGGTGAGATGAACCAGGTACTCGCGGAGCTCGGTCGTATCGCCGCAACCGATCCCCCCGAGGCGGTGGAGGCGGAGGTCTCCGCCCTCAAGGAATGCGAGCGGCGAACGGCGCACTTCGATCAGCTGATTCGCCGACTCCAGGCGGGACAACAGGCGGAGCTGGTTGAACGGGACATCGAATCGCTGGACGGGGAGATTCGCGATACCGAGCAGCGCCTCGCGGACCTGCGGGAACGTCGTGCCGCCCGCGAGGCGAATCACGCCGAACTCGTCGGCGAGCGTGGAGACGAGTCCGACCTGTTCGACGACTGATCGATGGAGCTTGCCTTCGATACCGATCGCTCTCCGCTCGCGGCGCGGATGCGACCCCGTTCCCTCGCCGAGTTCGTCGGACAGGAGCACATACTCGCGCCCGGTCGTCTGCTCCGGCGCGCAATCGAGGCGGACCAGATCAGCTCAATCGTGCTTTCCGGTCCGCCGGGTACCGGCAAGACGACCCTGGCCCGGGTGATCGCGGAACACACACGGAGTCAGTTTCTCTCGGTGAACGCCGTCCTGAGCGGTGTAAAGGACCTTCGTGCCGCGATCGAACAGGCACGGACGTTCCGCGATCAGACCAATCGTCGAACGATTCTCTTCGTCGATGAGGTCCATCGCTGGAACCGTTCACAGCAGGACGCGCTCCTTCCGTGGGTCGAGGACGGGTTGATCATCCTCATCGGCGCGACCACCGAGAACCCGTTTTTCGAGGTCAATCGGGCGCTCCTGTCCCGAAGCCGGGTGTTTCTCCTGAATCCACTGGATCCGAAGGACCTCAGTCGTGTGCTGGATGCCGCCCTCACTGACCGTGAACGCGGCTACGGCGCCTATGCCGTCACCGTGACCCAGGAGGCGCGGGACCATCTGGTGGGGGCGTCCTCGGGAGACGCACGCACCCTCCTGAACGCCCTCGAGCTCGCGGTGGAAACAAGCGTTCCCACTTTTCCCCCGCCTCCCGGAACCGAGATCGACGTTGATCTCTCCGTGGCCGAGGACAGCATTCAGCGACGCGCAGTGCTCTACGACAAGGACGGAGACTACCATTTCGATACGATCAGCGCGCTGATCAAATCGATCCGCGGATCCGACCCGGATGCGGCGCTCTACTGGCTCGCACGAATGGTCACCGCCGGCGAGGACCCGCATTACATATTCCGACGCCTCCTGGTGCAGGCGTCGGAGGATGTCGGGCTCGCAGACCCGCAGGCTCTCGGAGTCGTCACATCGTGTGCTACCGCCTTTGACCGCGTCGGACTCCCGGAAGGCCAGTTTCACCTTGCCCAGGCGGTGTTGTACCTCGCCAATACCCAAAAATCCAACAGTACGCTCTCCTACTTCGACGCCCGCGCCGCGGTGCAGGAACACGCCGGTGACGAAGTCCCCACCCACCTTCGGGACGCGAATCGTGATGGCGCCGACCTGGGCCACGGACAGGGCTATCTGTATCCCCACGCCTACCGGGACCACTGGGTGGCGCAGCAATACCTGCCCGGTGCGATGCAGGGCCGACATTTCTACGAACCCGGCAACCTGGGATGGGAGGGCGAACGGGCGGCGCAGCTTCAGGACCGCCGACGACTCCAGGTCGCCGCCATCCAGGAGGCGGAACGCGGTCAGTGGGTGGTGGCTCCTGCCCGCGGCGCCGATGCCCGCTGGACGCGCCGCGCCGAAGGTGGCATCTACGATCACGTCGCCGAACTCCGCGATCTCCTCGTAGACCGTCTCAACCTGTCCGCCACCGACCGCTGCCTTCTGGCCGGCGACGGCATCCTCCTGGTCGTCTGGGAGGCGGTGCGGCGCTCCCCCGGCGGACTGGTGGCGGTATGGAGTCCGGAAGACACGATCCAGGTCGTACGCCATTCCCTCGGCGCCGAGGCGGACCGCATCGACGCCCCCCAACTGCTCAGCACCGAGGGACCGCCCGCAGCGCCCCCGGGGACGGACCGGCAGTCAACCTCCGGTCATCGGGGACCGTTCGACAGAGTGTTCGTGCGCTCCTTCCGGTACGACGATCCAGCGGCGTGGCTCGCCGCACTTCCGCCACTCCTCGTCCCCGGCGGTCGCGCGGTGGTGGTGGATATCGATCCCGCCGACGGAACACGACCATCCGCGATTCTCGAACTCTCCCCGGAGGATCGCGACGCCCTAAAGCGTGCGGAACTCACCGGAGCACCGGCGAGAACCTCGCTCTGGCGGAACGCCGCCGACAGCTCGCTGCCTCCCGGCTGGACGGCGGAACTGTCGGTTCACCACACGGTGACCCCCCGCCGCATCACCGCGGCGCAGCTGACGGAGTGGCTTGCCCCTGACGGCGCCCTCGGCGATGCGCTGGCCGCCTCCGCCGACGGCGACACACTGGAGAGGATTCGGGCGTCGGCTCGGTCGTGGAAACCGTCGACGGTTCAATGGTCACGCGCACACCTTTTCCTGACAATCGAAGCGCCCACGGCTTGACAAAACACGCCGTTACCGGGCATATTCCACCGCACTTGCGGTGGATGTAGTTCAATCGGTAGAGCGCCAGATTGTGGTTCTGGTTGTTGCGGGTTCAAGTCCCGTCATCCACCCGGAAGCGCGCCCGTAGCTCAGCTGGATAGAGCGTCGGACTTCGAATCCGCAGGTCGCAGGTTCGAATCCTGCCGGGCGTACAGACAAAGCTTGTGGGCCGTTAGCTCAGCTGGTAGAGCAGCAGACTCTTAATCTGCGGGTCGAAGGTTCGATCCCTTCACGGCTCACTTCCCGCGTCAGGCGACACGATCGTGGGACGCGCTGGATACGCTTGACCAAATGGGTCTGAACAGATACCATGCGCGAGAGTGGTGAAATTGGTAGACACGCCAGATTTAGGATCTGGTGCCGAAAGGCGTAAGGGTTCGAGTCCCTTCTCTCGCAAGGGGGAAGGAAAACCGATTCCCACTCATGGACGCTTCAAGCGTACCGGCATTTTGCGAGAGTAGCTCAGTGGTAGAGCTCCACCTTGCCAAGGTGGATGTCGCGGGTTCGAATCCCGTCTCTCGCTCGATTTTGAGGCGGTTCGGGTTTCCCGAATCGCCTTTTTTGTTGACGCCATACATTTTCACGTTGGAAAGGCTGTTACATGGTACAGGATAAGAAGGTAGAAAAGCTCGAGAACTCAGCGGTCAAACTCACGGTGACGATTCCGGCACCGGAAGTGCAGTCGGCGTACGACGATCTCGTCAAGAAATACTCGAAGAGCGCCCAGATCAAGGGCTTTCGCAAGGGCAAGGTGCCCCGCGAGATTCTGGAACGCAAGTTCGGCGAGGCGTTTCGTGCCGAGACGCTTGACGACCTGATCCAGAAGGGGCTCGGGGAGGCGATCGAGGCGGTGGATGACGCCGAAAAGCCCCTGCCCTACGCCCGTCCGACGCTCATGGACGAGGAGCTGGACCTGGATCCCGCCAGCGATCTCACCTTCACGGTCACCTACGACGTGTTTCCGGAGGTGACGCTGGGCACATACAAGGGTCTTGAAGTCACCGAGCCGCAGGTCAAGATCACCAAGGCCGACGAGGATCGCGATATCGAGGACATGCGGCAGCAGAACGCCCTGGTCATCGACAAGGAGGACGGTACCGTCGCCAAGGGCGATCTCGTCACCATGAACTACGAGGAAGTTGACGCCGACGATACCCCCGTGGAGGGCACCCGGCGCGAGGATTTCCAGTTTACCGTCGGCGAGGGGCACAACCTCTACCACATCGACACCGAGGTGGTTGGCATGAAAGCCGACGAAACCAAAGTAATCGAAAAAGAGTACGCCGAGGATTTCGAACACGAGGAACTCCAGGGTCAGACCAAGCGCATCCAGGTCACCGTGACCCGCGTCCGCCAGCGCGATCTCCCGGATCTGGACGACGAGTTCGCCCAGGACATCAGCGACGATTTCGAGACGCTGGACGATCTCCGCAAGGATGTTCGCAGCAAGCTGGAGAAAAACGCCGAGAGCCGTGTTCGCGCCCGCAAGATCGATCAGCTCATGACGCAGGTCGTGGAAGCCTCGCAGGTTGAGGTTCCCGCGACGATGGTCGATACGGAACTCCAGCAGAGCTGGAACAATCTGGCCCAGCAGTATCGTGTAACGCCGGAGCAACTGGAGCAGCTCCTCTCCATGCAGGGCAAGACGCGGGATGACATCTTTGGCGAATGGCGGCCCGCCGCAACCGAGCGCATCAAGCGCAGCCTCCTCGTCCAGAAGATGATCGAGAACGAGGGGATCGAGGTCAGCGAAGAGGACGCCGAGGCGGAGATTCGCTCGGATGCCGAGGAGCGCTCCGCCGATCCCGACCAGATTATCGAGTACTACAAGAGCCAGGGAATGCTGAGCTACGTGCAGCAGGAGATCGCCGAGCGGCGGATGTTTGACAAGGTCCTGGAGGAGTCCAAGGTTAAGAAGGGCGAGAAGATCGCCTATGTGGACGTGCTCCGGGAGAATGAGTAGGTTTCCTCCCATGAACGTGCAGAACAACAACCTGGTGCCGATCGTTGTCGAGCAGACCGGCATCGGCGAGCGCTCCTACGACATTTTTTCCCGCCTGCTGAAGGACCGGATCGTCTTTCTGGACGGCCCGATCAACGACGCCACGGCGGACCTGGTAGTGGCGCAGATGCTCTTCCTCGAGAGCCAGGACCCGGAAAAAGACATTAACCTGTATATCAACAGCCCAGGTGGATCGGTAACCGCGGGCCTGGCGATCTACGATACGATGCAGTACATCAAGCCCGATGTATCCACGATCTGTATGGGCCAGGCTGCGTCCATGGCCGCGCTGCTGCTTACGGCCGGAGCCGCCGGCAAGCGCCGCGCCCTTCCCTCGTCCCGGGTGCTGGTTCACCAGCCGTGGGGCGGTGTCCAGGGGCAGGCCACCGACATCGGAAT
>MDTD01117211.1_pt1 | contig 46350 bp, 36 predicted proteins | sample 811221 | NCBI WGS metagenome assembly MDTD01 (sample SAMN05326646, study PRJNA326480) | marine metagenome | isolation source: seawater | place: Pacific Ocean: South West | collected 2011 | reverse complement strand
GCCGACGGCAAGCGCGAAGGCCAGCAGCAGCAGGCCGGCGGCGCCATAGCGCAGGAAGCCCAGCAGCGCAGGCGCGTCCTGGTCGGCCATGATGGCGCGCACCGCCACGAAGCTGGAGCCCAGGATGGCGGCAGCGATGAACAGTCCGAGATGCGGCAGGAGGCGTGCGACCGGGCCGGTGCTTGGCATGATGGCCCTGCGTATGTCCGGCAACGGCAGCGGTCAAGCGACTGCGGTGCCGGGCATGGCGGCCATGCAGCCGGCGCCGGGCAGAACCGGTGCCAGGCTGTGCGGGCGCCGCCACCGCCGTTATGCTCAGCCCAGGGGCACAAGCCCGTCCCGATCGCGAGAAGGAGCGCACCGTGCCAGGACCATTGCACGGCTTCACCATCCTCGACCTCTCGGCCATGCTCTCCGGCCCCTGGTGCACCTCGATCCTGGGCGACCAGGGCGCGGACGTGATCAAGATCGAGGTGCCCGGCAAGGGCGACCATACCCGCGCGCTGCGCAACCAGCGCGGCGGGCTGCCGGCCAATTTCCTGCAGATCAACCGCAACAAGCGGTCGCTGACCCTGGACATGAAGAACCCGGACGGGCGGCAGGTCTTCCTGGACCTGGCGGCCCGCGCCGACGTGGTGGTGCAGAATTTCCGCCCCGGCGTCGTCGACCGGCTCGGCATCGGCTATGACGCCGTCCGCGCGGTCAACCCGCGCATCGTCTACCTGTCGCTGTCCGGCTTCGGCGAGGCCGGGCCCTACAGCCACAAGCCGGTCTACGACCCGGTGATCCAGGCGCTGTCCGGCCTGACGACGATCCAGGCCGGTGCCGACGAGGCACGGCCGAAGCTGGTCCGCACCGTGCTGCCGGACAAGCTGTCAGCGGTGACAGCTTCCCAGGCCATCACCGCCGCCCTGCTGTCGCGGGAACGCACCGGCGAGGGCCAGCATATCCGGCTGTCGATGCTGGACGCCGTCATGGCCTTCCTCTGGGCGTCCGACTACAACGCGCAGACCTTCCCCGACCGGCCGACGACCAACCAGCGCGCCGCCAGCTTCATCGACCTGATCTACGAGACGGCGGACGGCTACATGACCGTCGCGGTGATGAGCAACAAGGAATGGGAGGCGCTGACCCGCGCCTTCGACAAGCCGGAATGGCGCACCGATCCGCGCTTCGCCACGCCGTCGGCACGCGACAACCATATCAACGAGCGGCTGGAGATGACGCAAGCCGTCCTGCGCACCCGGACGACGGCGGAATGGCTGGAGGTGCTGGAACGCGAGGGCGTGCCCTGCGCGCCGGCCCTGACCCGCAACGCCGCGGTCGAGCATGAGCAGGTGCAGGCCAGCGGCATCCTGGTGGAGGTCGAGCATCCCACCGCCGGCCGCCTGCGCCAGGCGCGCCCGGCGGCGCGGTTCGAGGGCACTCCGGCCGACCTGCGGCGCGGCGCGCCGGAACTGGGCCAGCACAACGCGGAGATCCTGCGCGAGCTGGGCCGCAGCGAGGCCGAGATCGAGGCGCTGCGTGCCTCCGGCGCGATCGGCTCGGAAACCCTCCGCGCCACCGCCGCCGAATAGCGGCGGGAGGGACCGGCATGTTGCCCCGGATCGCGGTGCTTGGCACCGGCGGCACCATCGCGCAGGCGCCCGATGCCGGCGGCGCGGTGCTGCCCAGCCTCGATGCCCAGGCCCTGCTGTCCAGCGTGCCGGGGCTGGACCGGGTCGCGCGGCTGAAGGTGCGGCAGATCGTGAACATCGACAGCCGCGACATGCAGCCGGAGATCTGGCTGGACCTGGCGACGGCGGTGACGGTGGAGCAGGACGATCCGGACGTGGCCGGTATCGTCGTCCTGCACGGCACCGACACGATGGAGGAGACGGCCTGGTTCCTGGACCGGGTCGCCGGCGACGGCAAGCCCGTCGTGCTGACCGGGGCGATGGAACTGGCCAGTTCGCCCTTTGCCGACGGGCCGCGCAACATCCTGAACGCGGTGCGGCAGGCCGCCGACCCACAGGCGAAGGGGCACGGTGCCACGGTCAACTTCGCCGGCCGCATCTATGCCGCCGACCGGGTGCGCAAGGTGGAGACCAGCGGCCAGGCCGCGTTTGCCGGCGGCCGCCTGGCGGTGATCGATGGGCTGGGCATCGACTGGGAGGGGCGCCGCGCCCGCGCGCCGTCGCTGGGGCTGCCGCGGGATGCCCTGCCGCGGGTCGACCTGGTCTGCGACTATCCGGGCGCCGACGGCGCCCTGGTCGATGCCGCGATCGCCGCCGGCGCGGCGGGCCTGGGGGTGGAGGGCTACGGCATCGGCAACCTGTCGCGGCCCAGCTTCGACGCGGTGCTGCGCGCGCGGGAGGCGGGACTGCCCGTGGTCCTGACCACCCGGGTGGCGGCGGGACGGATCTATCCGGTCTATGGCGGGCCGGGCGGCGGCGAGGCGCTGGTCGCCGCCGGGGTCGTGCTGGGGGCGCCGCTCACCGCCGGCAAGAACCGCATCCTGCTGATGCTGGCGCTCGCCATGGGGATGGCGGGCGAGGAACTGCGCCGCCTGTTCGCGGTGCACTGACGGGGCCGGGGCGTCCGCGCCTTGCCGGCCGGCAATCTACGGGACAGTGCGGGCGAGCCACTCGGCCAGGGGGGTCAGGTCCAGCAGGTAGGTCGCATCGGCACCGGGCTGCAGCTCGGTCAGCATCACCGGCATCGTGATCCATGGTCCGCCCGCGCCCGCGATCTTGTAGGCGTAGCGGACCGCGACGGTCAGCCGGTCGGCTGTGGGGGCGCCCAGATCCAGCTCGACACGGGCCGCATCGTGGCCGGGCGGCGGCGCCATGATCGGTGCCGCGAGCGACAGGTTGCAGGGCGCCACGCCGGATCGTCCGTCGGCCGGGGCAATGGTGAAGGCCGCGCTTTCGCCCGCCTGCAGCAGGGCCGCAGGGCCGCGCCAGGCGCAGCCGCCCCTCGCATCGGCATCTGCCGGCATCTGCAGGTTCAGGGCGGTGCTGTTGTCGATGCGGAGCTTGACCGGTTCCGCCATCGCTTCGGCCTGGCTGAAGAGCAGCGCCAGGGATGCCGCAAGAGCCGCGAAGCCTGCTTTTCCCGTCCTGGATCCGTTCCCCATGGTGCCGTGGCCTTCTGCTGTCTGCCCCGGTGGGCGGCCTCAGCCCCCGGCCGGCGGATGCTGTCGCAGCCAGGCACCGACCTTCGCCAGGTCCAGGCGCCAGAAGTCGGGGCCCATCGCCGGTGCGGCGAGTGACAGGATCGGCTCCGCGTAGAGGGCGGCACCGTCCGCCCCGCGCGGGCCGTAGGCGATGTCGACGATCATCTCCGAGGTGCCGGCATAGTTCACGGTCAGCACCAGCATGCCGGCGGCGCCCGTCGCGCTGCCGGGACTGAGCAGGGTCAGCTGTACGTCGCAGGTCGGGCCGCCGCCGCCGCCCCGCATCGTGACGATCCCGCCGGCGCCCGGCACCATCACCATGCCGGTGTCCTGCCACTGGCAGAGGCCGTCGCCGATCTCGCCGTTCTGGATCTGCAGGTCATAGCCGGTGCCGTTGGAGACCTGCAGCCGCCAGGGCGCGCCGTCCTGCGCGGTCGCCGGCCCGGTTGCGCCGGCCGTCAGGACGGCCGCCAGGAGCAATGCCGCATGCCGCCGCGGGCGCGATGTTCGGAATTGCCGCATTGCCGCCTCCGCCAGCCGTTCCGGGACAGCATGCACCGACCCGTCAGATGCCGCCATCGTCCGATCGGCGGCGCCGCCGGACCGGCCGCTGCCGGGTCAGTCGATGGTGCGCCTTATCCACCGGTCCAGTTCCGTCAGGTCCAGCCGATAGACCCCGTCGCTGCCGGGCTGCAGTTCGGTGAGCAGCACATTCAGCTCGATCCAGGGCGGCTTCTCGTCCGGATACAGGTAGGCGTAGCGGATCCCGGCCATCAGCTGGCCGTCGGCGGGAACGCCGAGATACAGTGTCATGCGGGCCGATGCATGCCGGGGCGAGCCCAGGATCGGCGCCGTGATCGACAGGGTGCAGGGTGCCATCCCGGACCGGCCCGCGGCTGCGGCGATCGTATATTCCCCGGTCTCGCCTGCCGACAGCAGGCCCGCCGTGCCGCGCCAGACACAGCCATCGGGCTGGTTCGACTCGGCCGGCATGTTCAGGGCCATCTCGGTATCGTTGACGATGCGCAGGCGGATCGACTCTTCCGCCGCCGCCGTTGCGGCGCCGCCGCACAGCAGCGCAAGGCTCGCCGCGACGGCTGCGAACAATGTTCTACCGGCCAAGACCATCCTTCCCTCCCGATCACAAGCCCCCGATTACTGGCCCCCGATCGCAGGCTGGGGCCGCCTTCGGCCATGCACAGCATGACCCGAAGCGGTCGGGAAGGCCAAGGCCGCAAGGCGTGGCTAGGGTCGTTCGAAGCGCGCGGTTCCCGTCATGCCGGCGAGCAGCGGCGGTCCCTGGGGATCGGCGTCCCGCCGGATCGTCGCGAACACCGCCAGGGTCTGGCTGGTGGCGTCGATGCGGGCGCCGAGATGGCTGACCTCCGCCGCAAGCCGCTCCCCGGTCTCGTCGACGGTGAATTCCAGCGGCTGCCCGGGTGCCAGCCAGGCGACCCAGTCCGACGGGGCGAGCAGCACCAGCCGCAGCGAACGGCTGTCGAGGATCGACAGCAGCGGCGCGCCGGCATCCACGCTTTCGTCGGCATGGACCGCGACATCCACCACAAGACCGTCATAGGGGGCGGTGATCGTGCAGAACCGCAGGACGGCCTGCTGTTCCTCCACTGCCGCCGCGGCCTTTTTCGACGCGGCGGCGGCCAGGTCGACCTCCAGCCGGCCGACCGACTGCAGCTTGTCCAGCCGGCGCATGCTGACCTCGCGTGCGCGGGCGCCGTCCAGTTCCGCTTGCGCGGCTTTCAGGCGCGCCCGTTCGATGGCGCAGTCGAATGCCACCAGCAGGTCGCCGGCGGCGACCGGCATGCCCCGGTCGACCGGCAGCTTGTCGATGCGGCCCGCGATGCCGCTGGACAGGGTCGCTTCCACCGTCGGTTCGACCACGCCGCGGGCCAGCCAGCCGCCGTCCGGTCGCTCCTGTGCCGGGGCGGGCAGGGCCGCGGCAACCAGGGCGGCCGCCAGCAGCACCGGTCGCCCCCACCGGTTCACCGGGCGGCCCATGTCAGGCGCCCCTCGGCACGTCCGCCGGCACCGGGGCGCCTTCCTCCTGCGGGGCCACGACATCCTTCCACAGCTGCTGCATCAGGCCCCAGGCCCTGTCAACATCGTCTCTGTCGACATCGTCCGGTCCGGCATCGTCCCGCACCGACGCAGGCACCGCTGTCGGCTGTTCGGGGCGGGCGGTGGCGACCGTGCGGTCCGGCGCCTGATCCGGTGCAGGATCGGTCGCCGGCGCCATCGCCATCGGCTTCGCATCGGCGGGCAGGATGCCGGAGAACCAGGCGGTCTCCCGCGCCTCCAGCGCGGCTGCCACCGTCTTCAGGTCGGCGTCCGGCAGGCTCTCCGGCAGCGGGTCGACGCCCATGGTGACCAGGATGTTGCCGGCGGCGTTCTGAGTCTCGGCATAGGCGAGATCCTCGCCCAGATCGTCGACCAGGGCCTCGAACTCCGCCTGGATGGCGTCGAGCTCGCCGCGCTGTTGCGCCGCGACCTGGTCGCGGACCTGGCGGGAGATCTGCTGCTGGATCCCGTCCAGGCGGCGGGCGACCTGCCAGTCCTCGACCGACTGCCGGTAGCGCAGCCAGGCCACCCGCGACTGGGTCAGCACGGCCATCGCCAGCGCCAGCCGGCGGGCGTCGATGAACTCTTCCTGCGCCTCGGCCAGCTTCACGTTGGCCGGGCCGGTGACGACGTTGAACAGGTTCCAGACGATCCGGGCGCCATAGTTCGCCCAGTTGTTGTAGAGCAGGAAGCCGTTGGAATCGTAGTTGCCGCCGGCGGTCAGCTCGATGCCGGGCAGCATCCGCAGCATCGCCTTGCGGGTCTCGTCGGCGCCGATCCGGGCCTGATAGGCCTCCTCCACCAGCTCCGGCCGGTCCAGCAGGGCGATGCTCTCGATCTGCTCCGGGGTCAGGTTCACCACCGGCGGCCTGCGGTCTTCCTCCGCCGGCGCGGTCAGCACAAGGTCGGTCGCCGGTGGCAGGTTCATCAGGGTGGCGAGCTGCGTCTTCGCCACCTGCAGGTCGCGCTGCAGGTCCAGCAGCTGCTGCCGGGTGCGCAGCAGCGACTTCTGGTAGGCGAGCGCCTCCAGCGGCGGCGACAGCCGCTGCGCACCGATCGATTCGGAGTCCCGCAGCGCCGCATCGATCCGCGTCACCAGCGGTCCGATCCGGTCCTGCAGCCGCTGCGCCGCGACGGCGCGCCAGAACACCAGCCGCGCATCCTGCAGGGTGTTCTGGATCACCTTGCGCCGGCGCTCCTGCGAGATCAGGGCGCGGTCGGTCTGCTGGCGCGCGCCGATATAGCTGACGCCGAAGTCGAGCAGGTTCCAGGTCACCGACAGGTCGGCGACCCGCCGGTCGCGATCCTCCGAGGTGGAGGTGACCAGCGACTGCTGGCCCGTCGTGATCGACTGGCTGGAAGAGGCATTGACGTTGGAGCGCGAGACATAGCCGGCGCTGGCGGCGATCTGCGGCAGCATGCTGAGGCTGGCGACGTCGACCTGGCGCATCGCCAGAGCGTCGGCCATCAGCTTCATCCGGTTGTCCAGGTTGTACTTCAGCACCCGGGCCATCGCGTCATAGACCGTCAGCGGGCCCTGCAGCGGCTCTTCGGTGCGGTAGAGCGATGCCAGGTCGGCCTGCACCGACTGCTCCAGTTCCGGCCGGGTGAGCGGGTCGGGCTGCAGGGCGCAGCCGCCGAGGCCCAGGCCGGCCAGGGCCAGGCCGGACAGCGCCAGGCCGGGCAGGGCGAGGCGCGACAGAAGGGCCAGTCTGGCGGAACGTCGGCGGATGGCCGGCTGGCCGCGGAACCGGGCCGAGATGCGCGATGTCATGGAAATCCTCGTCACTGCTGGCGCGGGGCGCTGCCCGCGTCAGGCCGCATCGGTGTGCATTGCCAGGGCGGCGTCCAGGCGCGCCGACTGGTCGTCGAACGCGCGCGCGATGCCGGCCAGGCGCGCCGTGAAATCCGTGGCGGGTGCCGGGGTCGCGCTGCCGGCCGGCAGCACGTCCTGGTCCGCCCGTGCAAGTTGCGGTTCCGGCGGCAAGGCCGCCTCCGCGGTGCCGCCGGCCGGCGCACCGTTCTGGGGGCCGCCCGTCGCCGGTTCGCCGCCCGTCGCCGGTTCTCCGCCCGTCGCCGGCTGTCCGCCGGCACCGCCGGGTGTCGCGCCTGGGCCGATGGTCGCGCGGCCGCCGGTCCCGGTCCCGCCGCCGAAGATCCCGCCTCCCAGACCGCCTCCCAGACCGCCCCCGAGACCGCCCCCGAGACCGCCGCCCCCGAAGCCGCCGCCCCCGAGACCGCCCCCGAGACCGCCGCCCCCGAAACCGCTCCCCGTGCCGGTGCCGCCGAGATTGCCGAGCGAAAGCACCGTGCCGGCACCGTAGAAACTGGAGATCGCGCCGCTGTCGCCGCGGGCCGCGTTGCGCAGCAGGGTGCTGCCGTCGGCGGATGCGCCGGCATCGCCGGTGGTCGCGGATGTGGTCAGGCCCTGGCTCTGCTGGATGCCGGTGGCGGAGGAGACATTGCCGTCGACGAAGCCCACCCGGGCCGGGCCGTTGCCGGATTGCCCGTCGGCCCCGGATGCGGATCCGGTGTCGCCGGTGAGGGCGACGAGCCCCGGCCCGATGGCGGGGCCGCCGCCGGCCGCGACGGTCGTGCCGCCCTGACCCGTCGTCGACTGGACCGCCGTCGTGGTGGTGGTTGTGGTCGATTGCTGTGAGATGTTGCGCGGTTGCTCGGCGACGGTGGTCGCGGGTGCCGTGGACCCGCCGTTCCGTCCGCCGGTCGACCCGCCGCCAGCGGATCCGCCGCCCGCCGCCTGGCCGGAACCGGCCGTCGCCGCCACCGTCAGGGTCAATGTCTGGCTGCCGCTTGCGCCGAGGGCATCGGTGGCCGACAGCGTCAGCGCCAGGGTGCCGGCATCGGCGGCGGCCGGGGTCCCGGACAGGGTGGCGGTGCCGTCGCCATTGTCGGTCAGGCGCAGCCAGGCCGGCAGGCCGCCGGCGGTCACGCTCCGGGAATCGCCGTCCGGATCGGTCGTCGTCACCCGGAAGGAAAAGGGCTGGCCGACCACGGGCGCGGCCGCGGCGGCGCTGCTGAAGGCCGGCGCCCCGTTCACCGCGGCAACCGTGACGGTCAGTTCCTGCGTTGCGGTGCCGCCCTGGCCGTCGCTCGCGGTCAGCACGATGGTGCGGCTGCCGGCATCGCCGCGTGCCGGGGTGCCGGACAGGGTGGCGGTGCCGTCGCCATTGTCGCTCAGGCGCAGCCAGGCCGGCAGGCCGGTGGCGCCGATCGCCGGCCTGTCGCCGTCCGGATCGGCAACGGTGACGGCGAAGGCGAAGGGCTGGCCGGCGCTGCCGGTGGCCGCAGCCGCACTGCTGAAGACCGGCGCCTGGTTGCCGGCGGCGACCGTGACGGTCAGCTCCTGCGTGGCACTGCCGCCCTGGCCGTCGCTCGCGGTCAGCACGATGGTCCGGCTGCCGGCATCGGATCGCGCTGGGATGCCTGACAGGGTGGCGGTGCCGTTGCCATTGTCGGTCAGCCGCATCCAGGTCGGCAGACTTGCGGCGGTGATCGCTGCGGTATCGCCATCGGCGTCGCTGGCGGCGACACGGAAGGAAAAGGCCTGGCCGGAAGTCGCAGCGGCGGCGCCCGGGCTGCTGAAGACCGGCGCCTCGTTTCCGGTGGCGACATCGATCGTGAGGATCTGGCTGCTCGTGCCGCCCCGGCCGTCGCTGGCGGTCAGGGTCACCGCGTGGCTGCCGGCATCGCCGCGCGCCGGAGTGCCCGACAGGGTGGCGGTGCCGTTGCCGTTGTCGGCGAAGCGAAGCCAGGCCGGCAGGCCGGCGGCGCCCAGGGCGATGCTGTCGCCGTCGCTGTCGACGGCCGCAACCTGGAAGGTGAAGGGCTGGCCGGACAGGGTGGTGACACGGGGAACGCTGGTGATGTTCGGTACGTCATTCCCTGCGGCGACGGTGATCGTGAAGCTCTGCGTCGTGCTGCCGCCATTGCCGTCGCTGGCGGTCAGGACGACGTTGTGGCTGCCGACGTCCGCCCGCTCCGGCGTGCCCGACAGGATGCCGTTGGCGAATGTCAGCCAGGCCGGCTTTGTCGTCGCCGTCACGGTGACCTGGTTGCCGTCGGGATCGGTGGTGGCCGGGGTATAGCTGTAGGCTGTACCGCGAGTGACCGTGGTGACCGCTGCGGAGGTGAAGCTCGGCGGGGCATTGGTCAGCAGGGAGATGTCGTTGCCGGTGCCGCCGGCATAGCTGAGCTTGAAGGTCAGGTCGCCCTGGGTGACGGACGCGCCTTCCGCGACCCCGTTGAAAGTACCGGTGATCGCATCGGCGCCGTCATTGGCGAGCACCGTGAAGGTGCTGCCGTTGGCGGTGCTGTAGCCCGCAGCCTTGGTGGCCTGCAGCGCGCTGTTCGCGCCCAGGGTGACGGTGCCGAGGACGGCGACCTGGTCGTAGGTCGTGCCGGCCGTCGTGGCGTTCAGCAGGTCGGCCTGCAGGGTGCCGCTCAGGGAAAGGTTGCCGTTGACGGTCAGCTGGCCGATGCCGTCGTTGCTGCCTGTCACGCCGGGCGCCAGGAAGCCGCCGCCGTTCACGGTCAGGGTGCGGGACGAGCCGGTGGGGAAGATGCTGCCGCTGCCGCCCAGGGTGGCGCCGGAGGACACCACGACAGTGCTGGTGGCGGTCAGCGCGCCGTTCACGGCCAGGGTTCCGGCAAAGACCGAGGTCGGGCCCGGATGGCTCGCCGTACCACCAAGGATGAGGGTGCCGGCACCGGTCTTCGCCAGGGCTGCATTGCCGGAGATCGCGCCGGACAGGGTGGCGCTGACGCCGCTGTCGACCATGACGGTGGAGGTGCCGCCGCTCTGCAGCGCGATGGTTTGGCCGAAGGTCGCCGATGCGGCCAGTTCCAGGGTGGCATCCGAGGAGATGGAGGTGGTGCCGCTGCCCAGGGCGGTGGCGGAACCCAGCCGGATGGTGCCGTTGTTCACGGTCGCGGTGCCGGAGAAGGTGTTGCTGCCGGTGAGCACCAGGATGTTGCCGCCGTTCGAGGTGATGGTCCGCAGGGTCAGGCTGCGGCTGCCGCCGGTTTCCGAAATCGTGCCGGAGAAGGTGGTGACGATCCCGTTGACACTGTCGCCCGACCTCGCGGCCTGCAGGGTGGCGTTGCCGGCCAGCACGATGTCGTTCGCGATCGTCTTCGTCGCGCCGCCGGCGGCCAGGGTGGCGCCCTCGGCCAGGGTGATCTGTCCGGACCCGAAATTCGCCGTGCCCAGGGCGCCCAGAGTGCCGGCATTCACCGCGATCGCGCCGGAATAGCCGCTGGCATCCTCGAACACGAGGAAGCGCGTGCCGGTCTTGGTCAGATTCCCGCTGCCGGTCAGTGCGCCCTGCAGGGTCACGAGCTCGCCCCCGTCCCCCACGGCGATGGTGGCTGCGCCAGCGATGGCGATGGCATTGGTCAGGGTGGTGTTGGCGGCGACGGCGGCGGCGGACAGGACGCCGCCGTTCAGGGTGATGCTGCCGGTACCGATATTGCCGGCGCCCGCGATCGCCAGGGTTCCGGCATTCAGGACGGTCCCGCCATGGCTGTTGTTTCCGGACAGGGTCAGGATGTTGGGACCGGCTTTGGTCAGGGTGAAGGCGCCGCCGATATCCCCGGACACCGTCAGGTTGCCGGCGGCGAGCGTATTGATCGTGGCATTGCCGGTCAGGGTGATGCTGCCGCTGAACGTCTTGGCGCCCGACATGCTCAGCAGGGACGAGCCCTGGGCCAGGGTGTAGCTCTCGGCCAGGTTCATGCCGCCGCTGATCCGCAGGGATGCGTTGCCGGATACCGTCGTGCCCGCCGCGCTGGCACCCAGCGCATTGGCATGGCTCATCGCCACCACTCCGGAGCCGATCGTGGCGGTGCCGGAAAAGGTGTTGTTGCCCGACAGCGTGATGGTGCCGTTGCTGCCCGGATTCAGCGCCAGGCTGCCGCTGCCGCCGATGATGCTTTCCAGGCCAAGGTTGGTGCCGGTGGCGATCGCGACACTGCCGCCGCCGGCGCCCAGGGTGATCGCATTGTCGATGGTGCCTGCGGCGGCCAGGGTACCGCCGTCGAGGGTGACCGTGCCGCTGGCAAGAGCGCCATCCGAGCTCACCGAGAGGGTGCCGCCGGTCACCGTCGTCGCGCCACTATGGACGCCCGACGTATTGCCGCTCGACAAGGCCAGGGTCCCGGCGCCGGTCTTGGCGATGGTGCCGCTGCCCGACAGGGCGGAGGCGATCGTCAGGGTGTCGCCGGTGCCGTTGCCGACGGTGAAGCCGCCGCTCAGCACAAGGGTGCTGTCGGCGATCGTGAGGCTGCCGGCCGGGTCGCCGTCGAAGATGACACCCGCCGCCACCGTGACGTTGGACCCCAGGGTGATGGTCTGGCCGTCGAGGCCGGCGGCGAACTGCACGATATCGCCGGAACTGGTGGCATAGGACAGCGCCTCCCGCAGGGACAGGCCGCCGCCATCGGCCTGGTCGGTGGCCAGGTCGGACACGGTGGCATCGTCGCCGCTGTCGAGGTTGGTGTTGACGATATAGGTCGCCAGCCGATGGCCGTAGCCGGCCATGCCGTCGGTCGTCAGCGCGCCGGAAGCCGCGACCGGGCCGGTCCGTGCCTCAAGCTCCCAATCGCCGGCCAGTCCCGCGGCACCGGTGCCATCGGTGGAAGCGGCGACGTCGGCGCCGGTGGCCGCCGCCACGGTCGCCAGCAAGGCGCGTCCCGCGCCGTCCGCGGCGGTCTTGCAGCCATAGAGCAGCAGGTCGCCATCGTCGTTCAGTGCCGCGCCGAGGGCCGCCAGGTCGGCGGTCCGGCCCGCGGCCGTTGCGGCGTCCAGGGTCAGGCTGCCCAGATGGACCTGCCCTTCGGCCCCGTGGCTGATGACATGGATCGCGTCGTAGCCGTCGCGGCCGGCGGCCCATTGCGCCATCTGCGCGAGCCCGTCGCCGCTGCTGTCCAGCACCACCACCTCGACCCCCGCCCGGATGCCGGCGACGAGGGTGGGGCGATCGGACAGGTTTGATTCGATGAAGACGACTTCGGTCCGGCCGCCGTTCAGGGCCGGATCGGCGGCTGCCAGGACGGTATAGCCGGCCGCCGGCCCATCCTGTGCGCCGGAGGCGGCTTCCTCCTGCATCGCGGTCACAGCCGCAGCCGTGCTGGGGGCGCTGTCGGGGGCGGCCTGCGCGGCCGTCGGGGACCCGGTTCCGGCGGGCTGGGTTGCGGAATCGAGCGCGTGGTCGAGTTCCACCGCCTGGCTCTGCCGGGCCTCGGCCTGTCCGGCATCCGCCGCGCTGTCGGCATGGGCCGACGATGCCGCTTCCGCGTCGGCCTGTGATCCGGCCTGCTCGGCGGCGGTGGCGACACCGGCCGCGTCGAACATGAAGCGCGGCTCCAGGGCCATGGCGAGGTCGGCGCCTGGCAGGCCGACCGTAGGGGCGATGCCCGCCGGCTCCGGCCCGTGCCGCCGCCCGAAGTCAGAAATCCGCAAGGCAGCCCAGCGCCGCAGCCCCATCGTCACGCCTCGTCCCAAACAAGCCGGAAAGCAGCGACGTGCAGCGCCCGTCCGATTTTTCCTCTCTCAACGTACCAAGCGAGTCCTAACGAATTCTTTCCGACGCGACGTAGCATGAGAAAATGTTCTTGTTACTGCCTAGATCTGAAGCATGCCCGAGGTAACCATCGCCAATTCTTCGGCACCGAGACATGCAATAACTTCAACGGCAGCATTCCGGAACGTCGGGGCTCGTCGGCAGCCGAGCGGTTCAGAAGCCGCTTTCCCGCAGCAGGACGGCAGCCGCCGTGCGCCAGGCGCGCTCTGCCAGTGCCATTGGCGGGCCATCGATCCAGACACGGCCGCGCTGGCTGCGCGGCGATACCATGTCCTGCGCCCCGGCCGGGGCGAGCGTGACCCTGTAGACCGGCTCGAGGGGACGCCCGGCGCCCTGCTGCAGGTCGGCGGCGCGGCCTTCCGTATCCCCCGCGACGGCCAGCGGGCCGCCCCAAGTCGCGGCCAGGAGCGGCTGGTCGACGGTCTCCGCCGCGGCCTGGTCGACGGCGACCACCCGCAGCTGCAGGGCAGGCGCGGCCGGGTCCTCGCCGATGAAGCGCGCTGCGGCGCCGACCGCGACGCGGGCCAGATCCGCCGCCGCGACATAGGCTGTGGCGCGCAGCCCCTGTCCGGACACCACATGCCCCAGCCGCTCTTCCGGACGCACCCACTGGCCGACGGCCAGGGGCTCCGTCAGGTCGACGAAGCGGCCGTCGAACGGTGCCCGCAGCACCAGGTTCGCCTGCAGCGCGGCCAGGCCCTCTGCCAGGCTGTGCGCGGCCGCAAGCTCCTTGCGCAGGACGCCGACCCGTTCGTCCGGTGCGGCGACCGCCGCCTCGCGCGCGATCAGGGCCTGCAGGGCGGCGATCCGCTGTGCCGCCTGTTCCGCCTGAAACCGGAGATCCGGCACGTCGAGGGTGAGGAGCGGCGCGTCGGCGCGCACGATCCCGCCCGACCCGGCCTGCAGCGCGGCGATGCGGGCCGGCGCCGGGGCATGGAGCGCCGCCAGCCGCGCCGGCTGCAGCACCGCCGGCGCGGCGACCCGCCAGGGCAGCGGCAGTGCCACCGCTGCGGCGAGGACGGCGAGCACGGCCAGGGTGGTGGCACTGCGCCGGTTCAGGCGGACCCGATGGCGCCGCTGCCACCAGGCCGCCAGTTCGCGCAGGATCGGCCGCAGGATGAAATAGCCGATCTCCACCGCCATCAGGAGCAGCCCCAGCAGCTTGAAGGCGAGGCCATAGACCAGCAGGGCGATGCCGATGAACAGGACGAAGCGGTAGCACCAGACCGCGATTGCATAGAATATGAGGAACCGGCGCATGCCGGGCGCGAAGGCATCCGGCGGCGGGTCGCCCAGGCCGAACAGCAGCTCCCGCAGCCACCAGCGGCCGACCGCAAAGGCGCGGTCCTGCAGGTTGGGGATGTCGAGCGCATCGGCCAGCAGGTAGTAGCCGTCGAACCGCATCAGCGGGTTCAGGTTGATCGCCAGGGTGCCGATCCAGGTCACGGTCGCGGCGGCATGGCAGGCGGTGCGCAGCCCGCCCTCCGGCAGCAGCGCCCAGGCGAGGGTCGCCAGCGCGGCGATGGTCAGTTCCACCATGATGCCGCCGGCGCCGATCGCCAGCCGCTGCCGGCGCGACACCAGCCGGTAGGCATGGGTGGTGTCGGTGTAGAGCACCGGCCACAGCACCAGGAAGGCGATGCCCATGCTGGGGACCCGGCAGCCGTAGCGGTGCGCGGTATAGGCATGGCCGAATTCGTGCAGGATCTTGACCGCCACCAGGGTGGCGGCCAGCACCGCGGCGCCGTCCCAGGTGAACAAGGCCGCGGTATCGGCCACGAACAGGTCCCACTGGCGGGAAACCAGGAACAGGCCGAGCAACAGGGCGGCGATCACGCCCCACCGCCAGGCCGCGCCGTAGAACGGCGCGACCAGCCAGCCGGTCGCCTGCAGGAAGCGGTCGGGCCGCAGCAGCGGGATACGGACGAACAGGTAGTTGTGCATCGCCCAGGCGACGGGGCCCGCGCGGCGGGCGGCGCGGCGTTCCACCAGCCGCGCGACGGAAGCTGGGTCGTCGCTGACCGTCAGGTCATTGGCACGCAGGAAGACGGCCAGTTCCAGAACCTCGCGCGCGGTGACCTGTGCCGTGGTGGCGGCTGTGACCGCCGCCGCCACCGCCGGTGCATGGCGCAGATGCCAGCGCGACAGCATTTCCATCGCCCGCCAGCCGATGCGCAGATAGCGGTCGCGGGCCGGATCGTGGATCGTCCATGTCGGGGCGCCGTCGCGGCTCCGCGGACCCGGCAGCAGGGCGAGGTCGTCGCGCAGCCGCGGCAGCGGCAATTCCGCCGCCGCATCTGCGGCCGGCAGGCTGCCCGTCGATCCCGCGGCCAGGGCCTTCACCGGCTAGAACCCGACGGCCTGGCGCAGCACCGCGATCGGGCGGCGGAACAGGTACAGGAACAGCGGCACCTCATCGCCTTCGATCCGGGCGGTGCCGCGCAGGCCGATCCGCGGCGGCTGCTGTCCGGGGCCGAGGTCGAGCGCCAGGGTCAGGCGATAGGCCATCTCGCCGCCCGGCACCTGCTCCGGCTCGTGGCCGGCACGCAGCAGCCGGGCCTCGACCGGCGCCAGGGGATCGACATCCAGGAACAGCCGCGCCGGCATGCCGGGCGCCAGGGGCAGGATATCGCGCACCGCCAGCCAGGCCCGGGCGCGCACCTGGGCCGGGTCGGCGATCTCCATCACCCGTTCGCCGGTCTGCACCGGCCGCCCGATCCAGCCCTGCGGATCCGCCAGGATGACGATGCCGGCGCGCCCTGCCCGCACCTCGGTGCGTGCCAACTGGCTGGCTGCCGCCTCCATCTCCACACGCCGCAGGTCGATCTCCGCCTTCAGCCCGGCCAGCCGCGGCGCGTCGCGGCGGCCGCCGAGCGCGCCCTGGGATGCCTGGCGGTACGCTTCCTCTGCCACCTCCAGGGCCCGCGCCGCCACATCCAGCTGCGCCCGCCGGTCGGTATCGTCGAGGCGGAACAGCGGCTCGCCCGCGGCCACGCGCTGGTTCGGCTGTACCTGGACGCTGCGCACCACGCCGTCGATCGGGGCGGCCACCACCTCCGGCTCGGCGGCCGTGATCTCCACCGGCGCCAGCGCCGCCCGCGGGACGGGCAGCAGCATCGCCAGTAATACCGCGGCGGCGAGGCCCAGCCGCCAGGCCCAGCCGCGCCAGCCATGGCGGTGCCAGAATCGGCGCCGGCGCGGCCCGTCCAGCGCGGCGAGGGCATGGGCCTGTGCGTCCGTGAGTTCCGTCAGCAGCAGGATATCCGCCTCCCGCCAGGGCTCCGGCCGTTCCAGCCACAACGCGCCGAGCGGCACGCCAGACGGCGCGACCAGGGGGCACCACAGCGGCAGGCCGACCGCGAGGTCCTGCCACTCCGCCTGCAGGCGGGAGGCGGAGAGACCTTCCGCCGCGATCGGCCGGACCTCGTCCGGCGCGCCCTCCTGGCGTGCCAGGATCGCGGCGGCGGCCGCCTCCAGCCAGCGGACCAGCGGCGCTTGGCGTTCCACCACCGGCACGCCGGACAGGGCGGCGACCCGCAACCTGCCCTGCCGGTCGGCCAGCAGCAGGGCCGCCCGACGATAGGGCAGCAGCCGCCGCGTCTCGTTGACGATTGAAAAGTATAGGCTCTCCCTGCCGGGGGCGTGGCGCAGTGCCCGTGTCAGCTGCGCGAAGACGCCGAAGCCGCCGGTCGTTCCGGCGTCCCGGGTCATGGCCGTAGCGGCATCGGGCGCGGTCGCGCGGCATGGGGCCGCCCGCGGCTGCGGGTGGCCGCCATGCCGGGGCAGCGGGGCCGGGACATGGGAACGGGGCTCATGGCGCCATTCTACTGGTCGCGTTGACGGGGTCGGGATGCCGTCCGGAACGGGCCGCCGGCCGGAGAGATGTCGGGCCGGCGGTTGCCGAGCGGGATTTTCCACCCCTATATCCGGGTGGGACCGGGATGGCGAGAGGCGCATGGCAGGTCGGGTGCAGGATTCGGGGCAGGTGCAGGCTTTGGGGCAGGAGGGGGCGGTCGCCCTGGTCACCGGTGCGGCGCGCCGGCTGGGCGCGGCAATGGCGATCCGCCTGGCAGGCGAGGGGTATCGCGTCGCCGTGCATCACCGCGGCTCGCCCGAGGCGGCGGCGGAGACGGTGGCCGCGATCGCGGCGGCCGGCGGCACGGCCATGGCGGTCCGTGCCGACCTGGAGGACCTGGCGGCGATGGACGCCATGCTGGCGTCGATCCGGCACGCTTTCGGCGCCGGCCCGGAGATCCTGGTCAACAACGCCTCTGTCTTCGAATGGGACGACCTGGACAGCGTGACGCCGGAGGCCCTGCTGCGGCACTACCGGACCAACACCGTGGCGCCGGTGCTGTTGACCCGCCGCGTGGCGTCGGTGCCGCCCGCCGCCGGCGCAGGCGTGATCGTCAACCTGCTGGACCAGAAGCTGCTGGCGCCGAACCCGGACCACCTGTCCTACACCCTGTCGAAATATGCGCTTGCGGGCTTCACGGAACTGATGGCGCGCGCCCTGGCCCCCCATTGGCGGGTCTGCGGCATCGCGCCGGGCTATACCCTGCCGGCACCGGAGGCGCCGCCGGGACATTTCGAGCGCACCCGCGACGACACGCCGCTGCACCGTGGTCCGACAGCCGATGATGTGGCGGACACCCTGGCCTTCATCGTGTCGAACCGGGCGTTGACGGGCCAGGTCTTTGCCGTCGATGGCGGCGCCTTCATGGCACCGGCCAGTCGCGACTATTCCTTCCGCTGAACCTCGCCCGCCAGCTGAAGCCGGGTTGCCGCGCGGCCCGCGCCTTGCTTCGGTACGGGCGTGGGGGAGGCTGCCGTCTCAAAAGGCGACAAGGTTCCCTTTGTCGGGCGGGGACACCACTTCCGGCTGTGCCGAAGGGGAACAGGCGAAAGGAAATGGTTGTTCGCGCCCACTTAATTTTGTTAAAAAGCGGCCGGCTGCGCACTGCGCCAGGGAACTACTATGCAGTTACAAGCGAACGTAGACTACAAATACCGTCGAATCGGGCTCAGTAAATGGGCGAGCGATTCGTGGTCGGGGACGGTACGACAGAAGACAGAGGCGGCTGTTGTTCAGGAACTCCTGAAAAAGCACCGCAATTCCGAGGTCGAAATTCTCGACCTGCGCTGGGATTAACTCTTTGGTTAATAGGGTTGCGGGTCGGGCCTTGCCCTGATCCGGCCCTTGCGCCGTCTTCGCCTGGATCGCGATCTTCTTGCCGACCTGTCCCGGAAGCGCCGCGTCTTGCCAGAACGCCGCGTGCCCCGGGAGCAGGTCGGGCATGGCCATCCGCTGGAACATTCCCGGCCATGATGGAAACGCGTCGTTCTCGGGCTTGACCCGAGAACCCATTCCGACAGCCTGTCGAGCGCCTTGAGGCTTGCGGAACGGATCCCGGATCAAGTCCGGGATGACCGGTGGGGACGTGGTGCCGCTTCCATTTCCGCCGGGAACACTTTAGAGGCGATCGAAATCCGTCTGGCAGGCCCGCGCCGGCATGGATTGTGTGGTGCCGCGCAGGGTGAAGGTGCCGGCCAGGCCATTCGGGTAGCGCACCGTCATGCGGGAGCCCTCGCGCAGCGCCGCCCAGAACAGTTCGAACGCCTTGTCGGCCTTCTCGCTGGCGGTGCCGATGCGGCCGCTTTCGTCGACATCGAGCCGGAAGATCGACGCCCCGACATCGATCTGAATCGTCTGCCGGCGGGGCAATCTCTCGCCGAACAGGGTCATGTCGATCCAGGTGCCCGCCGACACCGTGGCCGGGTTCGGGCAGTGGATCACGAAGCTGTTGCGGATCTCGTTGCCGATCCGGTACTGCACGCCGGTCTGCGTCTGCTCGGCCTTCCACGGCGCCGCCTGGGCGGCGCCGGCGGCCAGGAACGTCAGGCCGGCGGCGAGGGCGGCCGCGCCGCGCATCGCTTTGCCGCGGATCGCTTGGTTGGGCTTCATCGTGTCTCCTTGGTTGCCCTCGCGGGCTTCTCCTCGTCCCGGCTGCGGGACCGTCCCTGGACCTGTGCGATGATCATGCGTGCCGTCATGCCGCGTCGCGGCTGCCCCTCAGACCGCCCGCATGTGCCTCCCCTAGATAGTCCGCGCTGCGCATCTCCTCCAGTCGGGAGACGGTGCGCTGAAATTCGAAGCTGCCATCGCCGCTCGGATACAGCGCGGCCGGCTCCGCCGCCGCGCTCGCGACCAGGCGCACCTTGGCTTCGTAAAGCGTGTCGATCAGCGTGACGAAGCGCTTTGCCTCGTTGCGCTTCTGCGGCCCCATCAGCGGCACGTCGTCCAGCACCAGGGTGTGGAAGGCGTGCGACAGGGCCAGATAGTCGGCTGCCCCCAGCGGCCGCTCGCACAGCTCGGCAAAGCGCATCCGCGCGACATGGCGCGCCGCCCGCGGCACTTCCAGCCTGCGCCCCTGTACCTCCAGCACCTCGGCCTGCGGCTCCGCCCCCTCGGTCAGCACGGCGAAGGCCCGGTCCAGTGCGGCCGTGGCATCCGGACCCAGCGGCGCATGCCAGACCCGGCGACCCTCCAGCCGGTTCAGGCGATGGTCCGTCGGACTGGCGAGTTCCAGGATCTCCAGCTGCCGCTTGAACATGTCTATGAACGGCAGGAAGAGCTGTCGGTTCAATCCATCCTTGTACAGGTCGTCCGGCGGGCGGTTCGAGGTTGCCACCACCACCACGCCGCGTTCGAAAAGCTTCTCGAAGAACTTGCCCAGGATCATCGCGTCGGCGATGTCGCCGACCTGGAACTCGTCGAAGCAGAGCAGGGTGACCTCGTTGGCGACCGTCTTCGCCACCGCCTTGACCGGATCGTCGCCCAGCCGCTTCCGCTCCGGCGCGCCGTCGGGCAGGTTGCGGTGCTTCGCCACCGCCGCATGCACCCGCTGCATGAAGTCGTGGAAATGCACCCGCCGCTTGTCGGCGACCGGCGCATCCTCGAAGAACAGGTCCATCAGCATGGACTTGCCGCGGCCGACATCGCCCCAAAGGTAGAGGCCGCGCGGCGGTTCCGGGTCCCGCTTGCGCGAGAACAGCGACCAGCGCTTCTTGGCCGATGGCGGGACATAGCCCTGCAGCGCCTGGTGCAGGCGCTCAAGGGCGTCGACCGCAGGCAGCTGCGCGTCGTCGCCGACGATCTCGCCGGCGGTCACCTTGCGTTCATAGGCCTCCCTGGGTCCGTCCCAGTCGGTCGCAGCCTCTCTGACAGTCATTCACGCACTCGTCGATCGACGTCCCGCGCCGGCCGCAGCGCGGCGCCGGCCGGGACGCACCGTCCGGCGGGCAGCCGGGCGCGCGACGCCCGTTGCCCGCCCGGCCGTCCGCTCAGGACACGGTGGGTATGGAGAAATCCGCGCCGGCACGGACGCCGGTCGGCCAGCGGCCGGTCACGGTCTTGATATGGGTGTAGAAGCGCACGCCTTCCGGGCCGTGCTGGTTGGTGTCGCCGAAGGCCGACTTCTTCCAGCCGCCGAAGGTGTGGAAGCTCAGCGGCACCGGGATCGGCACGTTCACGCCGACCATGCCGACATTCACCTTGTTGGCGAATTCCCGCGCGGCATCGCCGTCGCGGGTGAAGATCGCCACGCCGTTGCCGAACTCATGGTCCGACGGCAGGGCGCAGGCCTGGTCGAAATCGGCGGCGCGCACCACCGACAGCACCGGGCCGAAGATCTCCTCCTTGTAGATCCGCATGTCCGGCGTCACCCGGTCGAACAGGCTGCCGCCCATGAAATAGCCGTTCTCGTAGCCCTGCAGGGTCAGGTCCCGGCCGTCGACCACCAGCTCGGCGCCCTCCGTCACGCCAAGGTCGATATAGCCGCGCACCTTGTCGTAGTGCTGCTTCGTCACCAGCGGACCGAGATCGGCGTCGTGCGAATGCGACGGGCCGACGTTCAGGCTGCGCACCCGCGGCGCCAGCTTCTCGATCAGCGCATCGGCGGTCTGTTCGCCCACCGGCACGGCGACGGAGATCGCCATGCAGCGTTCGCCGGCGGAGCCGTAGGCCGCGCCGATCAGGGCGTCGGTGACCTGCTCCATGTCGGCATCGGGCATCACGATCATATGGTTCTTGGCGCCGCCCATCGCCTGGCAGCGCTTGCCGTGCGCCGCGGCGGTCGAATAGACGTACTGCGCGATCGGGGTGGAGCCGACGAAGCTGATCGCCTGCACCCGCGGGTCGGTCAGCACGGCGTCGACGGCCACCTTGTCGCCCTGCAGCACATTGAGGACGCCGGGCGGTGCGCCGGCCTCCATCATCAGCTCCGCCAGGCGGACCGGGACCGAGGGATCCTTCTCCGACGGCTTCAGGACGAAGGTGTTGCCGCAGGCGATCGCCACCGCGAACATCCACATCGGCACCATGGCGGGGAAGTTGAACGGCGTGATGCCGGCGCAGACACCCAGCGGCTGGCGCATGGAATAGACGTCCAGCCCCTTGGAGACGCTGTCGGAATATTCCCCCTTCAGCAGGTGCGGGATGCCGCAGGCGAACTCCACCACCTCCAGGCCGCGCTGTACGTCGCCGGCGGCGTCCGGCAGCACCTTGCCATGCTCGGAGGACAGCAGCGCGGCCAGTTCGTCCTTGTGCTTCTCCACCAGATCGCGGAAGCGGAACATCACGCGGGCGCGGGCGATCGGCGAGGTCGCGGCCCAGCCGGGAAAAGCCTCTGCCGCATTGGCGATGATCTGCTCCGCCTCCGCCTGGGTGGCGAAGGCGACCCGGGCCTGCACTTCGCCGGTGGTGGGGTTGTAGACATCGCCGAAGGTGCCGCTGCCGCCCTTCAGTTCCTTGCCGCCGCAGAAATGGTGGATGTCCCGCATGTCGTTCCCTCTCGCACGCTGATGGCCCGGCGCCCCGATACCGCGGCGGCAGCCCGGCGGCCCCGTTCGGGGGCCGGATCTTGATGGGCCGGAGTTAGCGCCAAGCCTACCCCGAATGCAAGCAGCAGGCCCTGCCGTTGCAACGCCCGGCGCTCAGCCGCGGAAGCTGTCCTTCAGCTCCCGGGTGCGGGCGAAAACCTCGACCAGGCCGGCGCCGGCCAGGCCGATGGTCGACTGCAGGTCCGGGCTGTCGGGGCGCAGGAAGGGGTTGGTGGCCTTCTCCTGTCCCAAGGTGGAGGGCACGGTCGGACGATCCGCGGCGCGCAGCCGCTCCACCTCCTTCATGCGGGCCTGCAGGGCGGCGTTCTGCGGCTCGACGCTCAGCGCGAAGCGGCCGTTGGCCATGGTGTATTCGTGGGCGCAGAAGATGCGGGTCGTATCGGGCAGGGCTGCCAGCTTCGACAGCGACGACCACATCTGCGCCGGCGAGCCCTCGAACAGCCGGCCGCATCCCATCGCGAACATGGTGTCGCCGCAGAACAGGGCGTCCGATTTCGCGAACCAGTAGGCGATATGGCCGCGGGTATGGCCGGGCACGTCGAAGACCTGGGCCTCCGCCTGGCCCAGGGCATAGCGGTCGCCATCGCCCACCGCCACGTCCAGGCCGGGAATGCGGGCCTCGTCCGCCCTCGGCCCGACGATGGTGCAGCCCGTCTTTTCCTTCAGTTCCAGGTTGCCGCCGACATGGTCGGGATGGTGATGGGTGTTCAGGATATGGGTCAGGCGCCAGCCGCGGCCCTCCAGGGCCTGCAGGACCGGCGCGGCCACCGCCGGATCGACCACCGCGGTGGCCGCCGAGCCGGGCTCGCGCACCAGGTAGACGTAATTGTCGTTCAGCACCGGGATCTGGACGATCTCCAGCGCGCCCTCTGCGTCTGATGCCATCTTCCTCTCCGCTTCCCTGGCCCGCTCCCCTGGCCCGCTCCCCTGGCCCGCTCCCCTGGCCCGCTTCCCTGGCCCGCGGTCGGCGGTCCGCGCGGCCTGATCTCAGCGGAAGATTTTGCACGCCCGCCGCCGCTGTCAAACCCATGCATTCGATGCAGTGCAGCATGGCTGGCCGAATGCAGCCTTGCGGCAACGGCAGAAACCTCTAAATTCCGGTCGCGATTCGAGAGCCTGGAGCCGGAGGGGAGCGTATGGCACGCAACAAGATCGCGCTGATCGGCGGCGGCAATATCGGCGGGACGCTGGCCCATCTGGCCGGCCTGAAGGAACTCGGCGATGTGGTGCTGTTCGACATCGTCGAGGGCCTGCCGCAGGGCAAGTCGCTGGATATCGCGCAGTCGGCGCCGATCGAGGGGTTCGATGCGGAGCTGAAGGGCGCCAACGACTATGCCGACATTGCCGGCGCCGACGTGGTGATCGTCACCGCCGGCGTGCCGCGCAAGCCGGGAATGAGCCGTGACGACCTGCTGGGGATCAACTGCAAGGTCATGAAGGCGGTGGGCGAGGGCATCGCCGCCCATGCGCCCGATGCCATGGTGATCTGCATCACCAATCCGCTGGACGCCATGGTCTGGGCGCTGCGCCAGTATTCCGGCCTGCCCCACAACAAGGTCGTCGGCATGGCCGGCGTGCTGGATTCCGCGCGGTTCCGGCTGTTCCTGGCGCAGGAATTCGGCGTCTCGGTGGAAGACGTCACCGCCTTCGTCCTGGGCGGCCATGGCGACACCATGGTGCCGCTGATCCGCTACTCCACCGTTGCCGGCATCCCGGTCCCCGACCTGATCAAGATGGGCTGGTCCACGCAGGAGAAGATCGACGCCATCGTCCAGCGCACCCGCGACGGCGGCGCGGAGATCGTCGGCCTGCTGAAGACCGGCTCCGCCTTCTACGCCCCGGCCACTGCCGGCATCGAGATGGCGGAGGCCTATCTGAAGGACAAGAAGCGGGTCCTGCCGATGGCGGCCCACCTGTCCGGCCAGTACGGCGTCAAGGACCTGTATGTCGGCGTGCCGGTGGTGATCGGTGCCGGCGGCGCGGAGCGGGTGGTCGAGATCTCGCTCAACGACGACGAGATGGCCGGCTTCACCAAGTCCTGCGATGCGGTGCGCGGGCTGATCGACGCCTGCAAGAACATCGACCCGTCCCTGGCGGGCTGATATCCGGCGACGGGCCGCCGCCCCGGTCGCCCCGGGGTGCGGCGGCCCGTCCTTTCCATCCGGCGGCAACACGCTGCCGCCGCCAGCCCGGCCCCGACCGTCCCGCCTTCGCGGCCGGGCATCCGGTCCGGGGGCCGCTGGCTCACCGGCGGGCATCCGGCCGGGCCGGCAACAGATTGGGAGCCATGACGGCATGAACATCCACGAGTACCAGGCCAAGGAGCTGTTCCGGAAGTACGGCGTCAACGTGCCCCGGGGCCAGGTGGCATTCACCGCCGACGAGGCGGTCAAGGCGGCCGAGGGGCTGGGCGGCCCGGTCTGGGTCGTGAAGGCGCAGATCCATGCCGGCGGCCGCGGCAAGGGCGGCGGCGTGAAGGTGGTCAAGTCGGTCGACGAGGTCCGCGAGAAGGCCGCGGCGATGCTGGGCATGACCCTGGTCACCCACCAGACCGGCCCGGCCGGCAAGGAGGTGAAGCGCCTCTATGTCGAGGATGGCTGCGACATCGCCCGCGAACTCTATCTCGGCATGCTGGTCGACCGCGCGACCAGCCGGATCACCGTCATGGCCTCCACCGAGGGCGGCGTGGAGATCGAGGAGGTCGCCGCCAAGACGCCGGAGAAGATCATCCGCGTGGCGATCGACCCGGTCACCGGGCTGATGCCCTACCATGCCCGCGAGGTGGCCTTCGGCCTGGGCCTGGAGGGCAAGCAGGTCGGCGCCGCGGTGAAGTTCCTGACCGCGATGTACGAGTGCTTCACGCAGCTCGACGCCTCGATCGTGGAGATCAACCCGCTGGTGGTCACCGGCGGCGGCGAGCTGATCGCCCTCGATGCCAAGATGAACTTCGACGACAACGCGCTGTACCGCCACCCGGACGTGGCGGAGATGCGCGACCCCGACGAGGAAGACCCGGCGGAGCTGGAGGCCGGCAAGTACGACCTGAACTACGTCAAGCTGGACGGCGAGATCGGCTGCATGGTCAACGGCGCCGGCCTGGCGATGGCGACCATGGACATCATCAAGCTGTATGGCTCGGAGCCGGCCAACTTCCTGGATGTCGGCGGCGGCGCGACCAAGGAGAAGGTCACCGCGGCCTTCAAGATCATCCTCTCCGACAAGGCGGTGAAGGGGATCCTGGTCAACATCTTCGGCGGCATCATGCGCTGCGACATCATCGCCGAAGGCGTCATCGCCGCGGCGAAGGAGGTCGACCTGGGCGTGCCGCTGGTGGTGCGGCTGGAAGGCACCAATGTCGACCTGGGCAAGAAGATCCTGGCCGAGAGCGGCCTGCCGATCCTGTCCGCCGACAACCTGGCCGACGCGGCCGAGAAGGTGGTGAAGGCGGTCAAGGAAGCCGCCTGAACCGGCCACCGCAGCACCGACGAACGAGATACAAGGAGTACCGCGCGATGGCCGTGCTGGTCAGCAAGGACACCAAAGTCATCTGCCAGGGCATCACCGGCAGCCAGGGCACCTTCCATACCGAACAGGCGATCAAGTACGGCACCAAGATGGTCGGCGGCGTGACCCCGGGCAAGGGCGGCCAGACGCATCTGGACCTGCCCGTCTTCGACACCGTCGGCGACGCGGTGGAGAAGACCGGTGCCAATGCCTCCGTGATCTACGTGCCGCCGCCGTTCGCGGCGGATTCCATCCTGGAGGCGATCGACGCCGAGATCCCGCTGATCGTCTGCATCACCGAGGGCATCCCGGTGGTCGACATGATCAAGGTGAAGCGCAAGCTGGCCGGCTCCGCCTCCCGCCTGATCGGGCCGAACTGCCCGGGCGTGATCACGCCGGACGAGTGCAAGATCGGCATCATGCCGGGCCATATCCACAAGCGGGGCAAGGTCGGCATCGTGTCCCGCTCCGGCACCCTGACCTATGAGGCGGTGGCACAGACCACGGCCGCCGGCCTGGGCCAGACGACCTGCATCGGCATCGGCGGCGACCCGGTCAACGGCACAGACTTCATCGACTGCCTGGACATGTTCCTGGGCGATCCGGAGACCGAGGCGATCATCATGATCGGCGAGATCGGCGGCACCGCCGAAGAGGATGCGGCCGAATTCGTGAAGGCCTCCAAGGTGAAGAAGCCGATGGTCGGCTTCATCGCCGGGCGGACCGCACCGCCGGGCCGCCGCATGGGGCATGCCGGCGCGATCATCTCCGGCGGCAAGGGCGGCGCGGAAAGCAAGATCGAGGCGATGAAGGCCGCCGGCATGGCGGTGGCCGACAGCCCGGCCGCCCTGGGGACCACCCTGGTGGAGCGGATGAAGGGCTGATCGGACGACCCGCTTCGCGGGGCAGGCGGCCGGGGGATTCGGGGCTCCTGGCGCTCCGGCGGGGGCCGGTAGCGGCAGGAGGGGCACATGCCGGCGGAAACCGGTTCCATTGCGCGGAAGAACGGTTGCCCCGCGACATGGTCCTTGTCATGGTCTGTCCCGCGGTAGGGGTCCGTTTACGAGTGCGGCATAAGTGTTGGTGCAAGGACGCCGGGCGGCCGGACCGCCGCCCGGTCGACGAACCATGACCGCCCGCCGACGGACCGGCCTGCCGCTCCCGCGGTCGCGCCCTGCCCCTGCGGACCCTGTCGACAGGGCCCGTTTCCGGGTGCGGCCCGGCGGGAGACTGCCGGCCACGGCATTGCCGGACGGGAGACCGCCTGTCGCGGGCTTCCGCATCGGTGCCGCTGCCGGCGGCAGCCTGTGACCGCCCTGTGATCGGAACACCATATGAGCGCGCAACTCCTCTCCACCGAATTCCTCTACGGCCAGAACAGCGGCTTCATCGAAGAGATCTACGGGCGCTATCTCAGCAACCCGAACTCCGTCGATGCCTCCTGGGCGGAGTTCTTCAACGCCCTGGGCGACGACCTGCAGACCCTGGACCAGGAGAAGCGGGGCCCGTCCTGGAAGCCGAAGAACGGCCTGGGCATCCTGGAGGAGGAGGGGCTGCTGGGCGCAGAAGGCACGGCAAGCCGCGCCGCCCAGCGCGCGGAGGCCGCCGGCACGGTCGATGTGCGGGGCGCCGTGCTGGACACGATCCGCGCGGCAATGCTGATCCGGGCCTACCGCATCCGCGGCCATCTGCGCGCCAACCTGGACCCGCTCGGCATCGAGACCAGCCGCGACGTCCCCTCCGAACTCGACCCGGCGACCTACGGCTTCGGTCCGCAGGACATGGACCGGCCGATCTTCATCGACTACATGCTCGGCCTGGAACAGGCCACGATGAACGAGATCCTGGCGATCCTGCAGCGCACCTATTGCGGCACGATGGGCATCGAGTTCATGCACATCGCCGACCCGGCGCAGAAGCAGTGGATCCAGGAACGCATCGAGGGCCGCGACAAGGAGGTGCAGTTCACCCCCGAGGGCAAGCGCGCGATCCTGAACAAGCTGTCGGAGGCGGAGGGCTTCGAACGCTTCCTGCAGTTGAAATATACCGGCACCAAGCGCTTCGGCCTGGAGGGCGGCGAGGCCCTGGTGCCGGCGATGGAGGCCGTGGTCAAGACCGGCGGCCAGCTGGGCATCCGCGAGGTCGTGCTGGGCATGCCGCATCGCGGCCGGCTGAACATCCTCGCCACCTTCATGCACAAGCCGTTCCGCGCGATCTTCTCGGAGTTCCAGGGCAATTCGGCGCATCCGGAGGATGTGCAGGGCTCCGGCGACGTGAAGTACCATCTGGGCACCTCGTCGGACCGCTCCTTCGACGACAACAATGTCCACCTGTCGCTGACCGCCAACCCGTCGCACCTGGAAGCGGTCGATCCGGTCGTGCTGGGCAAGGCGCGGGCGAAGCAGGCGCAGCTGCAGGACACCGAGCGCGACATGGTGCTGCCGGTGCTGATGCACGGCGACGCGGCCTTTGCCGGCCAGGGCCTGGTGGCGGAATGCTTTGCCCTGTCGGAGCTGCGCGGCTACCGGGTCGGCGGCTGCCTGCACTTCATCGTCAACAACCAGATCGGCTTCACCACCAGCCCGCGCTTCGCGCGCTCCTCGCCCTATCCGTCCGACGTCGCGAAGGTGGTGCAGGCGCCGATCTTCCACGTCAACGGCGACGACCCGGAGGCGGTGGTCTATGTCACCAAGATCGCCACCGAATTCCGCCAGCAGTTCAAGAAGGACGTGGTGGTGGACATGTTCTGCTACCGCCGCCACGGCCATAACGAGGCCGACGAGCCGGCCTTCACACAGCCGATCATGTACCGGCGCATCGCCCAGCATCCGACCACCCGGCAGATCTATGCCCAGCGCCTGATCGGCGAAGGGGTGGTGACGGAGAACGACGCGGAGACGATGCTGTCGGAATTCCACGGCCTGCTGGACCAGGAATTCGAGGCCGCCGCCAGCTACAAGCCGAACAAGGCCGACTGGCTGGAGGGCCGCTGGTCGGGCCTGGCCCAGGCATCGGGCGAGGATCGCCGCGGCGAGACCTGCGTCGATATCGACCTGCTGGAGGAGGTGGGGCGCAAGCTGGTCACCGTGCCCGACGATTTCAGCCTGCACCGCACCCTGAAGCGGATCCTCGACAACAAGCGCAAGGTGCTGGAATCCGGCGAGGGGCTGGACTGGGCGACGGCCGAGGCGCTGGCCTTCGGCACCCTGTGCATCGACGGCTTCCCGGTGCGGCTGTCGGGCCAGGATTCCGGGCGCGGCACGTTCAGCCAGCGCCATGCCGTGCTGCGCGACCAGAACACCGAGGAACGCTACGTGCCGCTGGACAATCTGCGGCCCGACCAGGCGCGGTTCGAGGTGCACGACTCGCTGCTGTCGGAGGCGGCCGTGCTGGGCTACGAGTACGGCTACACGATGGCGGAGCCGCGTGCCCTGGTGCTGTGGGAGGCGCAGTTCGGCGACTTCGCCAACGGCGCGCAGGTGATCATCGACCAGTTCATCGCCTCGGGCGAGCACAAGTGGCAGCGCATGTCCGGCCTGGTGATGCTGCTGCCGCACGGCTACGAGGGCAATGGCCCGGAGCATTCCTCCGCCCGGCTGGAGCGCTACCTGCAGCTCTCGGCGGAGGACAACTGGCAGGTGGTGAACATCACCACCCCGGCGAACTACTTCCACGCCCTGCGGCGGCAGATGCACCGCAACTTCCGCAAGCCGCTGGTGGTGATGACGCCGAAGTCGCTGCTGCGCCACCGGCTGGCGACATCCAGCCTGGCGGACATGGGGCCGGGCACGACCTTCCACCGGGTGCTGCTCGACACCGACCAGGACGAGCTGGACCTGAAGAAGATCGAGCGGGTGATCCTGTGCTCGGGCAAGGTCTACTACGACCTGCTGGAGGAGCGCCGCGCCCGCAAGCTGAAGAACGTCTACCTGATGCGGGTGGAGCAGCTCTATCCCTTCCCGCACAAGACCCTGGTCGCCGAACTCGACCGCTTCAAGAAGGCGAAGCAGGTGGTCTGGTGCCAGGAGGAACCGAAGAACATGGGTTCCTGGCACTACATCAACGAGCGGCTGGAGGCGGTGCTGGTCGAGGCCGGCTTCAAGGCCAGCCGGCCGCGCTATGCCGGCCGGCCGGAGGCCGCGTCCACCGCCACGGGCCTGCTGAAGCGCCACCAGGCGGAGCAGGCGACCCTGGTGGAGCAGGCGCTGGAAGGTTGAGGTTCGCGGCTGATGCCCGGCCCGTCGCGCGGGATGCAGCGGCGGTTGGAGACTATACCTCGTCAACGAAAAGGATGACGTCATGGCGGTAGAGGTTCGCGTTCCCGGCCTCGGCGATTCGGTGACAGAGGCGACCGTCGGCAAATGGTTCAAGGCCGAGGGCGATGCCGTCGAGATGGACGAGGCGATCCTCGAGCTGGAGACCGACAAGGTCACCATGGAGGTGAACGCCCCCGCCGCCGGCCGCCTGGGTGCGTTGCAGGCGCAGGAGGGGGATACCGTCGGTGTCGGCGACCTGCTGACCACCGTCGAGGAAGGTGCTGCCGGCAAGGCGCCCGCGAAGAAGGACGCGAAGAAGGACGAGAAGCCTGCCGAGAAGCCGGCAGAGAAGAAGGCCGAGGCGCCTGCGCCGGCGCCGCAGCCTGCGGCTCCGGCACCGTCGGGCGGTGGCGGCCAGGCGCTGCCGGCGGCCGCCAAGCTTGCCGCCGAGAAGGGCGTCGATACCGGGCAGGTCGCCGGTTCCGGCAAGGGCGGCCGGGTCACCAAGGGCGACGTGTTGGCCTTCCTGGAGGGTGGCAGCGCGCCTTCGGGCGGCACGGCGCAGCCGGCGCCGAAGGCGTCCGGCCCGCGGCCCGAAGCCGACCGCGAGGAGCGGGTGCGGATGACGAAGCTGCGCCGGGTGATCGCCGGCCGGCTGAAGGAGGCGCAGAACACCGCCGCCATGCTGACCACCTTCAACGAGGTGGACATGACGAACCTGCTGGCGGCGCGGAAGGCCTACCAGGACCGCTTCGAGAAGAAGCACGGCGTCCGGCTGGGCTTCATGTCGTTCTTCGTGAAGGCCTGCATCGCGGGCCTGCGGGAACTGCCCTCGGTGAATGCGGAGATCGAGGGCGACGAGATCGTCTACAAGAACTACTACCACATGGGCGTGGCGGTCTCGACGCAGCAGGGCCTGGTGGTGCCGGTGCTGCGCGATGCCGACCGGCTGGGCTTCGCGGATATCGAGCGCGCGATCGGCGATTTCGGCATCCGCGCCCGCGACGGCAAGCTGAAGCTGGAGGAGCTGCAGGGCGGCACCTTCACGATCTCCAACGGCGGCGTGTTCGGCTCGCTGATGTCGACGCCGATCCTGAATCCGCCGCAATCCGGCGTGCTGGGCATGCACAAGATCCAGGAACGGCCGATGGTCGTGAACGGCGAGATCAAGGTGCGGCCGATGATGTACCTGGCACTCAGCTACGACCACCGCATCATCGACGGGCGCGAGGCGGTGACCTTCCTGGTCCGCGTGAAGGAATGCGTCGAGAACCCGGAGCGGATCCTGTTCGACGTCTGACCCGCAGGGTCGCGCCACGGTAAATGCGGGCCAAGCCGGCGGGGGGCCGGGGCGGCCGAAGAAGGGAACAAGACAGATGGCCGAAGACAGCTACGACCTGATCGTCATCGGCGGCGGGCCGGGCGGCTATACCGCCGCAATCCGCGCCGCGCAGCTGGGCATGAAGACGGCCTGCGTGGAATCCCGCGCCACCCTGGGCGGGACCTGCCTGAACGTGGGCTGCATCCCGTCCAAGGCGCTGCTGGAAAGCTCCGAGATCTTCCACGAGGCACAGGGCGGCCTGTCCGACCATGGCGTGAAGACCGGCAAGGTCTCGCTCGACCTGGGCGCCATGATGGGCCGCAAGGACAAGGTCGTCGGCGACCTGACCAAGGGCATCGAGTTCCTGTTCAAGAAGCACAAGATCACCTGGCTGAAGGGCCATGGCGCCCTGAAGGGCGGCGGCAAGGTGGCGGTCACCGACGGTGACGGCGCCGGCACCTATACGGCGAAGAACATCATCCTGGTCCCCGGCTCCGAGGTGACGCCGCTGCCCGGCGTGGAGATCGACGAGGACCGCATCGTCTCCTCCACCGGCGCGCTGGCGCTGCCGAAGGTGCCGAAGCACCTGGTGGTGGTCGGCGGCGGCTATATCGGCCTGGAGATGGGCACGGTCTGGAAGCGCCTGGGCGCCGAGGTCACCGTGGTGGAGTTCCTGGACCGCATCCTGCCCGGCATGGACGGCGAGGTGTCCAAGCAGATGCAGCGCCTGCTGTCCCGCCAGGGGATGAACTTCAAGCTGTCGACCAAGGTGACCGGTGCCAAGGTGAAGAAGACCGGCGTCACCCTGACCGTCGAACCTTCGAAGGGCGGCGAGGCGGAAAGCATCGACGCCGACTATGTCCTGGTCGCCATCGGCCGGCGGCCCTACACCAAGGGGCTGGGCCTGGAGGAAGCCGGGGTGGAACTCGACGACCGCGGGCGGATCAAGACCGATGCCCATTTCGCCACCACCGCCAACGGCATCTATGCCATCGGCGACGCCATCGTCGGGCCGATGCTGGCCCACAAGGCGGAGGAGGAAGGCGTCGCCTGCACCGAGATGCTGGCCGGCCAGAAGCCGCACATCAACTACGACGCGATTCCCGGCGTGGTCTACACCTGGCCGGAGGTGGCCACCGTCGGCCGCACCGAGGAGCAGCTGAAGGCGGACGGGATCGAGTACCGGTCGGGCAAGTTCCCGTTCTCCGCCAATGCCCGCGCCAAGGCGGTGGCGACGACCGACGGCTTCGTGAAGATGCTGGCGGATGCCAAGACCGACGCGGTGCTGGGCTGCCACATCATCGGCCCCGATGCCGGCACCCTGATCGCGGAAGTGGCTCTCGCCATCGAGTTCGGCGCCAGCGCCGAGGATATCGCGCGCACCTGCCACGCCCATCCGACCCTCAATGAGGCGGTGAAGGAGGCGGCGCTGGCCGTGGACGGGCGGACCCTGAACATCTGAGGGCGGCTGCTGCCGCTACCGGCTTTCCCGTCAACCTCGGCCCCCGAGCCGAGGATCGTGGCAGGACGGTGCGGCGGTGGGGCCGGGCCGCGTCAACGCACCGTCGCGATCCCAGGCTCAAGGCCTGGGATGACGGTGAGGTGTGAGCGGGCGGCGCGTGAGCGCGTGGCGCGGCGAACCCTCAGTCCCGGAAATTGCCGTAGTCGAGCGGCTGCTCGATCTCCATCGCCTTCACCGCGGAAATCGCGGCCTGCAGGTCATCGCGCTTCTTGCCGGTGACCCGCAGCTCGTCGCCCTGCACCGAGGTCTGCACCTTCAGCTTCTCGTCCTTCAGGTGCTTGATGATCTTCTTCGCCAGGTCGCGGTCGATGCCCTGCTTGATGAGCACGGTCTGGCGCACGGTGTTGCCGCCGGCGCGCTCCGGGTCCTGCCAGTCCAGCGCGCCGGGATCGAGCTTGCGGCGCACGAAATAGCCCTTCACCAGCTCCTCGACCTGTTTCAGCTTCAGGTTGTCGTCGGCGTGGATCTCCAGGCTGTTCTCCTTGCGCTCGACCTTGGCGATCGAGCCCTTGAAGTCGTAGCGGGTGCCGATCTCGCGCATCACGCCGTCCACGGCATTGTCGACCTCGGCGAGATCGGTCTTGGAGGTGATGTCGAAGCTGGGCATGGCCGCTCTCTCCCGGATGAATAGGCTGTCCGGGTGTATCGCCTGCGGCGGCCGGCGCCAAGGGGCGCCGGCCGGGTCCGGCTCAATCCTTGGGCGCGAAGAACTTGCGGGCGATGAAATAGTCGATGGAGATCGCACCCGGCCCGTAGCACAGGATGTAGATCAGCGGCCCCGCCCACAGCAGATGGGAGAGATAGTCGAGCGGGAAGACGAAGATCTCGATCACCAGGGTCATGCCCAGCAGCACCGCCGCAGCGAAGCGCGAGCCCAGGCCGAACAGCAGCAGGACCGGCATCAGCAGCTCGACATAGCTGGCCATATGGGCGGCAAAGGCGGGCGCCAGCAGCGGCACCGCATAGACATCCTGGAACAGGCTGACAGTGGACCCGCCCAGGGTCGGCGGCAGGATCGGCCAGGAGCCGCTCTCGGTCGTCACGACCTTGGTCAGGCCGGACTTCCAGAACACGCCGCCGACGCCGATCCGGAAGACCAGCGCCAGCAGCCAGTGCGGAAAGCGGTGCAGCAGGTTGAAGATCGCGGCCACCAGCCCGACCAGTCCGCCGCGTTCCTCGGGATAGGGCTTTTCTTCCGTCATGGCTTCTTCACCCCCGTCATGGCTGTTCCCCCAATTGTCCGGGCAGTGCCGCCGGTTCTCCCGGCTGCCGTGCCGCGACGTCATGCCTCGGCAGCATTCTCCGCCAGGTGGAAGCCGCAGAACAGGCCTGCCCCGACGGCCCATCCAAGAAAGCTGCCCAGGTCGAAGGCGGGATCGCCTTCGCTCGCGGCAGCGGCCTCTCCCAATGTCCGCCCCGCCTGCAGCGCCTGCAGGAAGTCATGCTCCGCCACCGACAGCCGGCGCCAGACCACGTTCCAGTCGTCGCGATGGACCACCAGCCGGTCGGCGCCGGCATCCAGGTCGACCCGGGCATCATCGGGCGAATCGGGCTGGGTCACCTGCCAGATGGCCGCCAGCGGCCAGTCCGACCGCAGCAGCGCCATCGCCGGGACGGTCGCAAGGACCAGCCGGCCGTAATCTTCCGCCGCGACGGCGCCCAGGCTGCCGGGGTCGAAGGGCGGCGGGTCGTCGGCGTGGAAGCAGGCGTTGAAGGCCCAGTCCAGGCGGGCGATATCGGCCAGGTAGGGCAGCTCCCCGGCCATCCCGCTGTCGTCGATGAAGGCGGCGAAGTCGTCCCCGTACTCAAACAGGCAGGGCCCCTGAGGGGGGTGGGCGGTGATGAACCGGGTGGCCAGCGCATCGAAGAAATCGGCACCGACCAGCGCCTTCACCGTCGGGAAGGTGCCGCCCAATGCCTCTCGCAGGGTGACGTACAGATGGTTGCGGTGGATGCCCAGCCGCCGTTCCGGCGCGATGCCATCGTCGCGCACATCGCCGCAGAGGGCGGAAGCGGACAGGGCCGCGGGGCTTCCCTGCAGCATCGTCTGCCGCCAGCCGCGCTGCAGGTCATGCAGCGCAGTCATCGCCACGCCGCTCCAACACTGACGGGTCCGCGACCCGATCGCCGGCCAGCGCGGCCTGCCGCCGCCGGTCCGCGGCGGCGGCCTCGTCCGCCAGCCGGGCCAGCGGCGGGATCCGGGTGTCCCATTCGATCAGGGTCGGCGCATGCGGGAACAGCTGCACCGCCGCGTCGTAAAGCGCCCAGACATCGTCGGCCACGGCCGAGCCGTGATCGTCGATCCGCACCAGCCGGTCGCTGCCATCCCCGGCCGCAATTCGGTTCTCGTGATAGCCGGCAAGGTGGATCTCCCCCACCGCCTCCGGCGGCAGGGCGGCCAGGAAGGCCTGCGGATCCTCGCCGTGGTTGTGGGCGTTCACCATGACATTGTTCACATCGCACAGCAGCCCGCAGCCGGTGCGCCGGGCCAGCGCGGCAAGGAACTCGCCTTCCGGCACGGTGGAGGCGGCGAAGCGCAGGTAGGTGGAGGGATTCTCCAGCAGGATCCGGCGCTGCAGGCGCTCCTGCACCCGCTCGATATTGGCCGCCACAATGGCCAGGCTTTCCTCGGTATAGGGCAGCGGCAGCAGGTCGTTGAGGTAGCTGCCCTCGGCCCGGCTCCAGGCGAGATGCTCGGAGACCAGGGCCGGCTCGACCTCCGCCACCAGGCGGGCCAGACGGTCGAGATGAAGCGGGTCGGGGGCTGCGGCGCCGCCGAGGGAGAGGCCGACGCCATGCACGGAAAGCGGCCAGTCGCGGCGGGCGCGTTCCAGGTGGCGCCGCGAGGGGCCGCCGCACATGTAGTTCTCGGCATGCACCTCGAGCCATCCGACCGGCGGGCGCTCCGCGACGATCTCCGCGTGATGCGGCGCACGCAGCCCGATCCCGCAGCGATCGGCGGGAAGGGGGCGCGTGTCGCTCTGTCGCGAAACGGTCACGGAACGCCTGCCGGTCGTCAGGCCGTGCCTGTCAGCGTCAGCCGGTCAGGACTTCATCGCCGTGGTGGAACCGCCGACCAGCTTCTCGCACATGCCGGCGGGGACATAGATCCAGGCATCCTTCTGGCCGTCGGTCTTGGAGGTGCCGGCGCAGGACGAGGTGTTGGTCTGGCAGTCGTTCTTGCCGGCCTTGGCCACGCCGTAGCACTTCTCATTGTCGGCGGCGTTGGCGGACGGCGCGGCGACGGCGCCGAGGGCGAAGGCGGTGCCGACGGCGGCGGCGAAAGCGAGCGTCGAGGTCTTCATATCGTGGTCCCTTCCGTTATGGCGGCCCCGGCGCGCCTGCGCCGGGACACTCCCAGTATCTGCCAGTTTGCCGGGGCTGCCCCTGACGCCTGGCGGGTGCCTGCGGCCGGCATCCCCGACCGCAGGAGCGGCACGTCCGGCGATCCCCGCCGCCGCGTCGCGGCGGCGCCGGAACCGCCCGGTGCCTGTCCAAGACGATCAGGGCTGTGCCCCGCGAGGTCCACTCACAGCGCTGTGTGGCCGTATCACAAACGGTTGTTTGCGCTGTCGAATCCGACCGAAGATTGCGCCCGCGCGGCGGCGCTGTCACCTTCCTTGCGCCGCGCGCTTCGGCATCAGCCGGCCGGCAGGAACACAGTCAGCAGGAACACAGTCAGCAGGAACACAGTCAGGGGGAGGATAGAGGTGCGCGAAGGTCGTGTGGTGCTGGTGACGCAGGTGCAGCATTTCGTCGGCGAACCGGCGGTGCGGGCGCTGCTGGCGGCCGGGGCGAAAGTGGTCGCGCAGGACGATGCCTTCGGCGATGCCGCCACCCGCAGGGCCTGGGAGGAGGCATATCCGGGGGCAGTCGCCATCGGCGAACTGGAGCCCGGCGCCATCGTGGCGGCGGCGGTCGCGGCCGCAGGCAGGCTGGACGCGGTCGTGAGCAACGACGCCTATCCGGCGGTGAAGGGCGCGGTGGACGAAGCCGACCCGGAGGAGTTTCGCCGCGGCATCGAGGCGATGATGGTGCGGCCCTTCATGCTGGCCGGCGCGGCCGTTAGGCAGATGAAGGCGCAGGCGGCAGAGGGCGGACAGGGCGGCGGTTCCATCCTGTTCGTCACCTCCGCCTCTACGGTGCACGGCATCCCGAACTACAGCATGTACGTCGCCGCGCGCGCCGGCACGAACGGCCTGGCGGTCACCCTGTCGAAGGAACTGGCCCGCCACGGCATCTCGGTGAACGCCCTGGCGCCGAACTTCGTGGAGAGCCCGACCTATTTCCCGCCTTCGCTGATGGCGGACCCGAAGACCCGCGACAAGATCCTCTCCAACATCCCGCTGCGCCGGCTCGGACGGCCGGAGGAGGTCGCGGCCGCGATCGCCTTCCTGGTATCCGGCGACAGCGACTTCCTGACCGGGCAGGTGATTCCGATCGCCGGCGGTTGGGCCTGACCCGGCCGCGCGCAATGGACGGGATCGAGATCGGCCGCGATGCGCCGGACCGGCCCGACATCGTGGCGCTGCTGCAGGCGGCCGACCGCTATTTCGCCGCGCTCTATGCGGTGGATTCGAACCACCTGCTGGGCGTGGAACGCCTGCTGGCGCCGGATGTCACCTTCGTCGCCGCCCGGCGGCACGGAGTCGCGATCGCCACCGGTGCGCTGGTGGATTGCGGCGGCTGGGGCGAGATCAAGCGCATGTATGTCGATCCCTCTGCGCGGGGACTGGGGCTCGGCCGGCGGATGCTGCAGGCCCTGGAAGAAGCCGCCGCCGCAAAGGGGCTCGACCCGCTGCGGCTGGAGACCGGCACCCGCCAGCAGGAGGCGGTCGCCCTCTACCGCGCTGCCGGCTATGCCGAGCGCGGGCCGTTCGGCGCCTATCGCCCCGACAGGGACAGCATCTTCATGGAGAGGTCCCTGGCCGCCGGCTGAGCCGGCCCCTCTCTGGCCCGTCTGTCCTCATCCGGTCCGTCGGGCGCGCGGATGGGCGGCGGCGTGCACGGCCAGGATCCGCGCGGTGTCGACATCGGTGTAGCGCTGCGTGGTCGACAGGGCGGCATGGCCCAGCAGTTCCTGGATGGTGCGCAGGTCGCCGCCGGCGGCCAGCAGGTGGGTGGCGAAGCTGTGGCGCAGGGCATGCGGCGTGGCCGATGCCGCAAGTCCCAGTTCGGCCCGGATTTCCGCCATCCGCTTCTGCACAAGGCGGGCCTGCAGGCGGCCCCCGCGCAGGCCGCGAAACAGCGGTGCGTCGCCCGCCGTCGGCCAGGGACAGGCCGCCCGGTATCGGTCCAGCGCCCGGGCCACGGCAGGCAGCACCGGCACCAGGCGCTGCTTGTTGCCCTTGCCCAGCACGCGGATCCCGGTCGCGCCGGCGCGCCAGTCACGGCCCGCCAGGCCCACCGCCTCGCCGATCCGCAGGCCGCCGCCATAGAGCAGGGTCAGCAATGCGGCATCGCGCAGCGCGATCCAGGCCTGGCCCTCGGCGGCGGGGTCGGGCTCCGCCGCGCGGGCCAGGGCATCCTGCGCCTGTCCCGGGGTCAGCGGCCGCGGCACGCCGCGCGGCAGCCGCGGCGGCTTCAGCGCCCGGCCGGCGGCATTGTCGACCAGTTCCTCCCGCTCCAGCCAGCGGAACAGGCTGCGCACCGCGCTGACGCTGCGTGCGATGCTGGTGGGCGCTGCGCCCTCGCGCCGGCGCTGTGCCAGCCACGCCCTGAAGTCCACCTTGTCGAGGGCGGCGATCGTCGCCAGGTCGGGCGGGCCGCCGCGATAGGCGCCGAGGAAGTCCAGGAAGCCCTTCAGGTCGCGCTGGTAGCCGTCCAGTGTATGGGCGGCGAGGCGGCGCTCGTCCGCCAGCCAGCCGGCCCAGCGGGTCAGGACGGCCCGCAGATCCTCTGCCGCCGGCCAGTGCGAGAAGGCGATCTCCATCGGCCGCACTGCGGCGCTGTTGCGCTAGAGCCGCGGCAGGTCCAGCCAGGCCTGCACGCAACGTTCCATCACGCCGCCCAGGAAGCTGAGCAGCTCCGTGCCCTGGCCGGCGTCGAAGCGGCCGGGTTCGCGTGCGCCGAAGGCGAACAGGCCCGGCGGCGCGCCGCCGCCGAAGGTCAGTCGCACCAGCGCGTCGGAGCGCACCAGCCGGGCGCCGGGTCCGAACATCACCGCCTGCTGTGCCGCCTGGGCGCGCAGCAGGATGCGCCGCTCCGGCCCCAGCAACGCCTCGATGCTGCCGGGCGGCAGGGTCACGACACCCGGCGTCTCCACCTGCAGCTGCGACAGGTCGCTTTCCAGGCAGATGGTGACGACGTCGACATCCAGGATCGACGCCAGGTCGGCGGTCGCGATGTGGATCAGATGCTCGAAACTGGCGGCGGACAGCAGGGCCAGCACCGCGTCATGGACCTGCCGCTGGGTGCTCGCGTTCTGGCGCGACGCGGCGATCACCTGGTCCTTGGTGCGGGTCAGGCGGCCGATATCGGTCTGCAGCCGGTCGATCATGAAGCTCTGGAAATCGACCACATTATTGCCGCCCTCATGGCCGGCCGGCGGACGGATCTGACGCAGCAGGTCAGGCTGTGCCGCCAGGAACTCCGCCACGAAGTCCGGATTCCCGGCCAGCCATTCGGCGACCGCCTGCGGCTCCAGCCCGGTGGGCGTCCCGCCGGCCGAAGCGACCAGCACGGCGGGCTCGCCTTCCGGCGGGATCGGCAGCCGCGGCCGCGCAGCCACCCCGTCCGGATCGGCGCTGTCGCTTGCGGCTCCCGATGCCGGGTCCGCCTTCTGCCCCTTCGCGGCCCCGGCTTTTGGCGATGCGGGCGCGGCCTTGCTGTCCTGCGGTTCCGACATTCTGTCCCGTTCTTGATCCGTTCGAGTCAGCCCAGTATCTTCTGTCCGGTCTTTTCCCAGTCGGCCAGGAAGGCCGCCAGTCCCTTGTCGGTCAGCGGATGCTGCAGCAGCGCATGAATCACCGCCGGCGGCACCGTGGCGATGTCCGCCCCCAGCTTTGCCGCCGCGATGACATGCGCCGGGCCGCGGACGCTCGCCACCAGCACCTCGGTCGCGAAGTCGTCGTACTGGTCGTAGATCTGGAGGATGTCGGCGATCAGCTGCATGCCGTCCGTGCCGATATCGTCCAGCCGCCCGACGAAGGGCGAGACGAAGGCGGCGCCCGCCTTCGCCGCCATCAGCGCCTGCCCGGGGGAGAAGCAGAGGGTCACGTTCACCGCGATGCCCTGTTCCGCGAGCCGGCGGCAGGTCAGCAGGCCGTCCGCAGTCAGCGGCACCTTCACCGCGACATTGTCGGCCAGCTCCGCCAGGCGGAAGCCCTCCTTCAGCATGGTCTGATGGTCGGTCGCGGTCACCTCGGCAGAGACCGGGCCGTCCACCGCGGCGCAGATCTCGCGCACCACCTCCAGCATGTCGCGGCCGGTCTTGGCGATCAGGGAGGGGTTGGTGGTGACACCGTCCACGAAGCCGGTCTCGGCCAGGCGGGTGATCTCGGCGATGTCGGCGGTGTCGACGAAGAACTTCATGATGTCCTGCACGTGGCGGCGGCATGCCGGGCACGCCGGCGGCCCCCTGGGTGGCGAATCACCGCAGAGTCTAGCGATGGATTCGGGCGGTGTCATGACAGCTGAGCGAGCCGGCGGCGGCGGATCGGCAGCCGGATCCGGCGGTGCGCCGGCCGATGCACCGGCGGCCGGGCAGGTCGGCGTCCTGCTGCCGCTGCCGTTCGACGAACCGCTGACCTATGCCCTGCCGGACGACGGAGCGGGCGACGACTGGGAGGATGCGGCCGCCGCCCCGCGGCCGCTGCCGCCGGGCAGCTTCGTCCGGGTGCCGCTGGGCCCGCGCGAGGTGGTCGGCGTGGTCTGGGACCGCGCAATGCCGGCCGTTGACCCGGCCCGGCTGAGACCGGTCAGCGGCGTCTTCCCGACCCCGCCGATGCCCGAAGGCCTGCGCCGGCTGGTCGATTTCACCGCCGACTACACCCTCTGCTCGCGCGGGGCGGCGCTGCGCCTGGCGCTGCGGGACGGACGTGCCCTGGTGCCGCCGCCGGCGCGGCGCGGGGTGCGGCTGGCCGGGCCGCCGCCGGAGCGCATGACGCCGGCGCGCCAGGCCGTTCTGGACCATCTGCTGGCGATGGCGGCCGGAAGCGACCCGGCGGTGGAGCCGCCGGCCATCGCGCTGCCCGACCTGGCGGCGGCAAGCGGCGCCAGTGCCGCCGTGATCGACGGCCTGATCCGCGCCGGGACCCTGGAGGAGGTGCCGCTCAGCGGCGAGCCGGGCTATCCCTGCCCCGATGCCGAGGCGCCGCCGGCGGTGCTGTCGCCGGAACAGGCGGAAGCGGCAGGCCGGCTGGCCGATGCGGTCGGCGCCGGCTTCTCGGTCAGCCTGCTGGACGGGGTCACCGGCTCCGGCAAGACGGAGGTCTATTTCGCGGCGGTGCGGGCGGCCCTGCGTGCCGGCCGGCAGGTGCTCGTCCTGGTGCCGGAGATCGCGCTCAGCACCGCCTGGCTGGAACGCTTCACCGACCGTTTCGGCACCGCGCCGGCGGTGTGGCATTCCGACATCGGCCAGACCGAGCGGCGGCGCCTCTGGCGGGCGGCCGCGCTGGGCCGGGTGCAGGTGGTGGTGGGGGCCCGCTCGGCGCTGTTCCTGCCCTTGTCGCGGCTGGGCCTGATCGTCGTCGACGAGGAGCATGACGCCTCCTACAAGCAGGACGACGGGGTCGCCTACAACGCCCGCGACCTGGCGGTGGTGCGGGGCAAGCTGGAGGGGGCGCCGGTGATCCTCTCCAGCGCCACGCCGTCGCTGGAGACCCTGGCCAATGTGGAGCGCGGCCGCTACGCCCGGGTGCTGCTGCCGGCGCGGCACGGCAGCGCCGCCCTGCCGACGGTGGAGGCCATCGACCTGCGGCAGCACCGCCTGCCGGCCAGCCGCTTCCTGGCGCCGCCGCTGGTGGCCGCGGTGCAGGAGGCGCTGGCGGCGGGGGAGCAGGCGCTGCTGTTCCTGAACCGGCGCGGCTTCGCGCCGCTGACCCTGTGCGACGCCTGCGGCCACCGGCTGCAATGCCCGCATTGCAGCGCCTGGCTGGTCGAGCATCGCCTGCTCGGCCGCCTGCAATGCCACCATTGCGGCCATGCGATGCGGCTGCCGCCAGCCTGCCCGGCCTGCGGTGCGGAAGGCAGCTTCAAGCCCTGCGGGCCCGGCGTGGAACGGCTGATGGACGAGGCCGCGATGCTGTTCCCCGAGGCGCGGATCGCGCTCGCCTCCTCCGACAGCATGCACGGGCCGAAGCAGGCGGCGGCGCTGTTCCGCGCGATCCACGACCGGCAGGTCGACCTGATCGTCGGCACCCAGGTGCTGGCCAAGGGGCATCATTTCCCCTGGCTCACCTGCGTCGGCGTGGTCGACGCCGATCTGGGGCTGGAGGGCGGCGACCTGCGCGCGGGCGAGCGCAGCTTCCAGATGCTGACCCAGGTCGCCGGCCGCGCCGGCCGGGCGGAACGGCCGGGCCGCGTCTTCCTGCAGACCCACCAGCCGGACCATCCGGTGATGGCGGCGCTGATCGCGCATGACCGCGACGGCTTCGTGGCGGCGGAAGGCGCGGCGCGCCGCAGCGCCGCCATGCCGCCCTACGGCCGGCTGGCCTCCGTCCTGCTGTCCGGGCCGGACGAGGCGCAGGTCGCGCAGGCGGCGCGCCAGCTGTTCGCCGCCGCGCCGCAGGCCGCCGGTGTCCGCGTGCTGGGGCCGGCGCCGGCGCCGCTCAGTCTGCTGCGCGGCCGCTATCGCTGGCGCCTGCTGCTGCACGCCGCCCGCCGGCTGGCCGTGCAGCCGATCCTGCGCGACTGGCTGGACAAGGTCCGGCTGCCGGCGGCGGTGCGCCTTTCCGTGGATGTCGATCCCTACAGTTTCCTGTGATTCCGGCGGCCGCACGGAACCGCGCCGCGCCGATCCCGGTCGAAGTCGCGAAAAGCTGCGCCGGCGCATGTTGCAGGGGCGAAATCGCTGTGCTACGAACCTGCCGCCTTCGTCGGCACGGCCCTGCGCGGCCGGGCTTGCGCGGTGCCGTCCGTGCGGGTTCTGCAAGCTGCGGTCCCGGTCTTCCAGCGGCGGTCCGGTTCCCCGCCCGAAACCGGGTGTGGTGGCCCGGCCGCCGGTCCCGGATCGGCGTTCGCGGGCCAGCCGCCGCGGGTTGGCTGTCGGGGGGACCGACCCGTCCCGGCCGGGTGCCGCGCCTTCGTCAGATGGCGCGGCGGCCGGGAGCGAACGAGGGGCCGGATCCAGCACTTCCCGGATCCACAGACATTCTATTGGGGGAGCACACTTGGCTGCCGTCTCGACATCAGCGACCGGAGGATCGGCCGTTTCCGGCATTTCCGGGCGCTATGCCATCGCGCTGTTCGAGCTGGCCGTCGACGGCGGCCAGCTGGACGCCGTCGCGGCCGACCTTGCCGGCATCGAGCAGATGCTGGCGGAGTCCGAAGACCTGGTGCGGCTGATCCGCTCCCCGCTGCTGGGGCGCGACGACCAGGCCCGCGGCATCGGCGCGGTGCTGGAGCGCGCCGGCTGCAGCGACCTGGTGCGCCGCTTTGCCAGCGTCCTGGCGCAGAACCGGCGGCTGTTCGTGCTGCCGAAGGCGATCCAGGACTTCCGCACCCTGCTGGCGCGCCACCGGGGCGAGACGATTGCCGAAGTGGTCTCCGCCTCGCCGCTGGCCGATGCCCAGCTGGAGCAGATCCGCAAGGCCCTGTCGCAGGCCGCCGGCCGCGACGTGGTGATGAATACGAAGGTGGACGAGGACCTGATCGGCGGCCTGGTTGTGAAACTGGGTTCGCGGATGATCGACGGCTCCGTCCGCAGCAAGCTGAAAAACCTGCAATTGGCGATGAAAGGGGTGGGCTGATGGACATCCGCGCCGCTGAGATTTCCGACATCCTGAAAGAGCAGATCAAGAATTTCGGCACCGAGGCCGAAGTCAGCGAGGTCGGTCAGGTTCTCTCCGTCGGTGACGGCATCGCCCGCATCTACGGCCTCGACCAGGTCGAAGCCGGCGAGATGGTCGAGTTCGACGGCGGCATCAAGGGGATGGCGCTGAACCTGGAGACCGACAATGTCGGCGTCGTGATCTTCGGCGACGACCGCGGGATCAAGGAAGGCGATACCGTCAAGCGGACCGGCGCCATCGTGGACGTGCCGGTGGGCAAGGGCCTGCTGGGCCGCGTGGTCGACCCGCTGGGCAACCCGATCGACGGCAAGGGCCCGATCGAGGCCGCCGAGCGCCGCCGGGCCGACGTGAAGGCGCCGGGCATCATCCCGCGCAAGTCGGTGCACGAGCCGATGCAGTCCGGCCTGAAGGCGCTCGACGCCCTGGTGCCGGTCGGCCGCGGCCAGCGCGAGCTGGTGATCGGCGACCGCCAGACCGGCAAGACCGCGGTCTGCATCGACACCATCCTGAACCAGAAGCAGGCCAATTCCGGCGACGACGAGAGCAAGAAGCTCTACTGCATCTATGTCTGCGTCGGCCAGAAGCGCTCCACCGTGGCCCAGGTCGTGAAGACCCTGGAGGATTACGGCGCGATGGAATACACCATCGTCGTCGCCGCCACCGCCTCGGAACCGGCGCCGCTGCAGTTCCTGGCGCCGTTCGGCGGCTGCGCGATGGGCGAGTATTTCCGCGACAACGGCATGCACGCCCTGATGATCTACGACGACCTGTCCAAGCAGGCCGTCGCCTATCGCCAGATGTCGCTGCTGCTGCGCCGCCCGCCGGGGCGCGAGGCCTATCCGGGCGACGTCTTCTACCTGCATTCGCGGCTGCTGGAGCGCGCCGCGAAGCTGGGCGACGCCCATGGCAACGGCTCGCTGACCGCGCTGCCGATCATCGAGACGCAGGCCGGCGACGTGTCCGCCTACATCCCGACCAACGTGATCTCGATCACCGACGGCCAGATCTTCCTGGAGACCACGCTGTTCTTCCGCGGCATCCGCCCGGCGATCAACGTCGGCATCTCGGTCAGCCGCGTGGGCTCGGCCGCGCAGATCAAGGCGATGAAGCAGGTCGCGGGCTCGATCAAGCTGGAGCTGGCGCAGTATCGCGAGATGGCGGCCTTCGCACAGTTCGGCTCCGACCTGGACGCGTCGACGCAGCGCCTGCTGAACCGCGGCGCCCGGCTGACGGAGCTCCTGAAGCAGCCGCAGTTCTCGCCGATGCCGGTGGAGGAGCAGGTGGTGTCGATCTATGCCGGCACCAACGGCTATCTGGACAAGCTCCCGACTGCCGACGTCACCCGCTATGAGGCGGCGATGCTGGAGGAGGCGCGGGCCAACCAGAAGGACCTGCTGACGGCGATCCGCACCGAGCAGCAGCTGACGGACGAGATCAAGAGCAAGCTGAACAGCTTCCTCGACGGTTTCGCCAAGACCTTCGCCTGAGCCGGCGCCGGGACTGTCGACAGTGACCGACCGCACTAGCCGTGCGTTGAGGCCCGCCGGGCCGAGGCGCGACAAGCTGAAGCCCTCGGGGGGCCAGGGAGCGACCGCATGTCGAGCCTGAAGGAACTCCGCAACCGCATCACCAGCGTCAAGTCCACGCAGAAGATCACGCAGGCCATGAAGATGGTGGCCGCGTCGAAGCTGCGGCGGGCGCAGGAGATGGCAGAGGCCGCCCGGCCCTATGCGGAGCGGATGGAGAAAATGCTGGCCAACCTGGCCGCCGGGCAGAAGGGGATGGAGAACGCCCCCCGCCTTCTGATCGGCACCGGGGAAGACCAGGTGCACCTGCTGGTCGTCGCCACCGCGGAGCGCGGTCTGTGCGGCGCCTTCAATTCCTCCATCGCCCGCAAGGCGCGGGAGGATGCGCAACGCCTGCTCCGCGAAGGCAAGACGGTCAAGATCCTCTGCGTGGGCCGCAAGGGGCGCGACATCCTGAAGCGCACCCTGGGCGACAAGATCGTCGAGCTGGTCGACCTGAGCCATGTGAAGCGGCTGCAGTTCTCCGACGCGGAGCCGATCGCGAAGGACCTGGTCGCCCGCTTCGAGGCCGGCGAGTTCGACGTCGCGACCCTGTACTATGCGACCTTCAAGTCGGTGATCTCGCAGGTGCCGACGGCGCAGCAGCTGATTCCGGCCCTGGTACCCGACGCCGACGAGACGGAGACCGACGAGACCGGCGCCGTCTACGAGTACGAGCCGGAAGAGGGCGAGATCCTGGACCGGCTGCTGCCGCGGAACCTGGCGATCCAGGTGTACCGCGCGCTGCTGGAGAATGCTGCTTCCGAGCAGGGCGCGCGGATGTCCGCGATGGACAATGCAACCCGCAATGCGGGTGACATGATCGACCGCCTGACCCTGATCTACAATCGGACGCGCCAGGCGGTCATCACCAAGGAACTGATCGAGATCATCTCCGGCGCCGAGGCGCTGTAGCGGCGGCCCAGGCGCGCCGGACTTTATTGGATTGGGAGCAGGAAGATGGCGAGCAACGTAGTCGGACGCATCACCCAGGTCGTCGGCGCCGTCGTTGACGTGCAGTTCGAGGACAATCTGCCGGCGATCTTGAACGCGCTGGAATGCGACAACCAGGGCAGCCGGCTGGTGCTGGAGGTGGCGCAGCATCTGGGCGAGCACACCGTCCGCACCATCGCCATGGACTCCACCGAGGGCCTGGTGCGCGGCAAGCAGGTGACCGATACCGGCGCGCCGATCTCGGTGCCCGTCGGGCCGGAAACCCTGGGCCGCATCATCAACGTGATCGGCGAGCCGATCGACGAGCGCGGGCCGGTCAACACCAAGCAGAAAGCCCCGATCCACCGCGAGGCGCCGCTGTTCATCGACCAGTCGACGGAGACCGAGGTGCTGGTCACCGGCATCAAGGTCGTGGACCTGCTGGCGCCCTACGCCAAGGGCGGCAAGATCGGCCTGTTCGGCGGCGCCGGCGTCGGCAAGACCGTGCTGATCATGGAGCTGATCAACAACATCGCGAAGGGCCATGGCGGCTACTCGGTGT
>MDTD01138664.1_pt1 | contig 46359 bp, 48 predicted proteins | sample 811221 | NCBI WGS metagenome assembly MDTD01 (sample SAMN05326646, study PRJNA326480) | marine metagenome | isolation source: seawater | place: Pacific Ocean: South West | collected 2011 | reverse complement strand
CATGCCGCCGAAATTCGCTTTCCACTTGTAGAACGTCGCTGAACTGATGCCGTGCCGGCGACAAACGTCCGCCGTTGAAACACCGCCTTCCTGCTCCCGGTAAGCGTCCGGTGAAGGCCGCGTTTATCGACCTTGCGCCCAGTTCCAGGGCAGCAGCTCGGCGAGGCGCTTCGCCGGGTGGGTGTTGATGCGGCCGATGACGTCGGCGAGCCAGGCCTGCGGGTCGATGTCGTTGAGCCGGTCGGTGCCGATCAGGGAGTAGATTGCCGCGGCACGCTCCCCGCCCTTGTCGGAGCCGGCGAACAGGTAGTTCTTCCGGCCCAGGGCCACGGCCCGCAGGGCGCGTTCGGCGGCGTTGTTGTCGATCTCCAGATGCCCGTCGTCCAGGTAGCGCACCAGGCTGTCCCAGCGCGACAGGGCGTAGCGCTCGGAGCGACCGGAGAGCTTCGTGAGGCGCTCCTGCATCCAGGCGGCAAGCTCCTCGGCCATTGGCCGGCTGCGGACGGAGCGTATGCGTCGGCCCTCGTCTGGCGGTTGGCCGCGAATCTCCGCCTCCACGTCGTAGAGCGCACCGATCCAATCCAGTGCTTCCTTCGCCAGCGGGCTCTGCTTCGCGGCGTGGAGGTCGTGGAACTTGCGTCGGGCATGCGCCCAACAGCCCACGGGGATCACCGGGCCGGGCAGCCGGTCGGGCTCGTAGAGCGCGTTGAACCCGGCATAGGCATCGGCATGCAGGTGCCCGGCGAAGTGCGCCAGATGCGCCTGCGGGCGCTCGCCCTTGCGGTCGGGGCTGTAGAAGAAGGCAGCGGCCGGTGCGGCCTCGCCGCCATGCGGGCGGTCGTCGCGGACATAGACCCAGAGGCGGCCTGTCTTCGTCCGGCCCGCACCCGGTGCCAGCACCGGCACCGGCGTATCGTCTGCATGCAGCCTCGGGGCGGCGAGCACTTCCGCACGCAGCAGAGACACCAGCGGTTCCAGCAGCGACGCCGAGCGCCCGACCCAGTCAGCCAGAGTGGAGCGCTCCAGCTCGACACCCTCGCGGCCGTAGATCTCCGCCTGGCGGTAGAGCGGCAGGTGGTCGGCGTACTTCGACACCAGGACATGCGCCAGCAGCCCGGGCCCTGCGCGTCCCCGATCGATCGGCAGGTCCGGCACCGGCGCCTGGGCGACTGCCTCGCAGGTCCGGCAGGAGAGCTTCGGCCTGACATGCCGCACCACGTGGAAGCGCGACGCCTCGTACTCCAGGATCTCGGTCACGTCCTCGCCCAGCGGGCGCAACACGCCACCGCAGGAGGGGCAGGCGCAGGGAGCGTCATGCACGACCTCCCGCCGCGACAGGTGGTCGGGCAGCGGCCGCCTCACCGGCTTGGCCTTCTCCGCCGCATCCACCGGATCCGACGACGTGGCCGGCGGTCCCGACTGGGCGATATCCTCTTCCAGGTCGCCCAGTTGCAGTTCCAGCTGCGCGATCTCCCGGTCCAGCTTCTCCGAGGAGCGGCCGAACGCCATCCGGCGCAGCTTCGCCAGCTGCACCTTCAGCTTCTCCAGTTCCAGGGTCTTGGCCACCAGGCCGGTGCGGGCCTGCTGCAGCTGCTCCGTCAGCTCGGCGACGGCGCTCGCGGCAGCCTCTCGCTCCGCCAGCAGAAGCCGGCGCAGGCTCTCGACGTCATCGGGAAGAGCGGTGTCCGGCGACATGCCGGATTCTACCATCCGCGCCCGCGCGATGCCGCTGCCACAGGGGCTGCGGCGGCAGGTGAGTCAATCGGTCGCGCTCAGCCGGCCAGTTCCGGCCGCCAGGTGCGCCGGGGCATCCGCCAGTCGATCCCTTCCAGCAGCATCGCCAGCTGCGCCGGCGTCACCGCCACCCTGCCATCCGCGGGCGAGGGCCAGACAAAGCGGCCGCGCTCCAGCCGCTTGGCGAACAGGCAGAGGCCCTGGCCGTCCCACCACAGAAGCTTGATCAGATCCCCAAGACGCACGTCATTCCGCATACCAATCCCGCATCGTGAGGGTCGAGTACCCGTGGCATCCGTTGTTCGGGCGCCGGCTGCCGGCCCGCGAGGGCGGCCGGCGCCGCGGCGAAGACACGGTCTACGTGGAGGAGCAGCCGGGGTTCTTGCGGGAACTGCCGGCGTGGATGTGCGATCCGGTGTACTGCGCCCGGCTCGAGCAGGGCGCCCCGATGGCGTCACTGGAAGCGCTGATGGCGCTGTCGTCGGTGCTGTGCGCGATGTCCGTGGCGGCGGAGACGGGCGCATCCTCGGGAGACCCGACTCTCGAGGAGACCATCGATGCAACGCCGCCCGTCGTCGACGCAATTGTGCCTTCGCTTCGAGGATCCCTGGAACCGGCCACCACCGGCGCCGCCGACGCCCGACCTGCTGGAGACGCTGGCAGATCTCCTGCTGGCGGCGATGGGCGGCCTGGACGACGGGGAGGTCGGCGATGAGTCCGAAGATCGGCGCTGAGCATTTGGCGCGCAACGCCGTGGTCTATGTCCGCCAGTCGACCATGAGCCAGGTCCTCGGCAATCTCGAGAGCCAGAGGCGCCAGTACGCGCTGGCTGAGGCCGCGCGTGCAGCCGGCTTCGCCGAGGTGACCGTCATCGACGAGGACCTCGGCCGGTCCGGCTCGGGTCTCTCGGCGCGGCCGGGCTTCCAGCGGCTGGTGGCGGAGGTCTGCGCCGGTGGGATTGGTGCGATCTACTGCATCGAGGCGTCCCGGCTGGCACGCAATGGGCGCGACTGGCATCATCTGATTGATCTCTGTGCGTTGACCGGCGCGCTGGTCGTCGATCCGGACGGTGTCTACGACCCGCGCCTGATGAACGACCGGCTGCTGCTCGGCTTGAAGGGCACGATGTCGGAGTACGAGCTCAGCCTGCTGCGCCAGCGCGGCATCGCCGCGCGGGACGCCAAAGCCCGTCGCGGTGCGCTGCGCTTCACGCTGCCGCCGGGCTTCTGCTGGAGCGAGGACGACCGGATCGAGATCGACCCTGACGAGCGGGTGCAGGGTGCGATTCGGTTTGTCTTCGAGAAGTTCCGTGAACTCGGCAGTGCGCGCCAGGTTTTTCTCTGGTCGCGAACGGCAGGCCTGCAATTGCCGGTCGTCCGGCGCAATGGGGCGGTGCGGCGTATCGAATGGCGCGCGCCCGCCTATCACAGCATCACGCAAATCCTGCGCAACCCAATCTACGCTGGCGCCTATGCCATCGGCCGGACCGAAGCGCGCACCCGGGTGGTGGAGGGTCACGCGATGAAGACATCCGGTCATCACAAGGTGATGTCGGACTGGAACGTCCTGATCCCCGACAATCACGAGGGTTATATCGACTGGGCGCGGTTCGAGGAGAACCAGCGCATGTTCGAAGAGAACGCCCACATGAAGCGGCGGGCGGCACGCAAGGCGGGACGCGGCGGACGCGCACTGCTCACCGGCATGGTCCGGTGCGGGCGCTGCGGACGGATGATGCGGGTGTTCTACGGCAGCCGGAGCGGACATGCGCACCGCTACCAGTGCCGCGGCGACGATGCCCATGTCGGCGCAGGTCTATGCATCGGCATTGGAGGCGTGGCCGTCGACCGGGCGATCGCCGCGCAGCTGCTGGAGGCGGTATCTGAGCAGGCGGTGGATGCCGCCATTCTTGCTGCCGAGCAGGGTGTGCGGGCGGCAGAGGCCGTGCGGCGGGCCGTCGAACAGGAGCTGGAAGAAGCTCGCTACGTGGCCGGCCTCGCGGAACGCCGCTACGAGCACGTGGACCCGGCCAAGCGTCACGTCGCCCGTGCCCTCGAGGAGCGTTGGAACGCGGCCCTGGAGCGTGTGGCCGCGCTCGAGGCCCGCATCGCACGCCTCGACGTGGAGGCGGCGGCGCGGCCAAAGGTCGACCGCGATGCCTTGCTCAGTCTCGCCCATGACCTGCCGCGCGCCTGGGAAGCGGCCGGGGCCGATGCCCGCGCGAAGCAGCGCCTTGTCCGTCTGCTCGTCGAGGAGGTAGTCATCGACCTCGACGATGTCGCGCACGAAGCGGCAATCGCAATCCACTGGATCGGCGGCCGACACACCGAGATCCGGATCGCTCGCCGCCGAACCGGCCGCTATCCCGAGAATCGCAGCCCGAGTGCAGTGGACGTCATCCGCAAGCTCGGCGGCCAGTGGCCGGACCGCGACCTTGCGGTCACCATGAACCGCATGCGCTGCAAGACCAAGGATGGCGAGAGCTGGACCTCGGTCCGCGTGAGCCAGCTCCGCGAGCGCCTGGGCGTGCCCGCCTTCGCCCCCAATACGGACCGGCCGACGAGCATCAGCGTCGACGCCACCGCGCGTCGGCTCGGCATATGCGTCGGCTCGGTCCACAAGCTGATCCGCTCGGGCGCACTCCCGGCGACTCAGCTGATGCCGTCGGCGCCCTGGCGGGTGCCGGTCGCCGCACTCGACAGTGAGGCCGTCCGGATAGGCCTGCAGGAAATTGCGGCCCGGCGGCCACGCGCCGCCCTTGATTCCATTGAGAAAAGCATCCTCCGCCTCCCGGGGTTCGTAAGCGTCCGGTGAGGGCCGCAGTTCTATAGCGGGGTCATGCTGCGGCAGCGCCCTGAGCCGGAGGGGTCCAGTTCCATGGCAGCAGCTCATGCAGGCACTGCGCGGGATGGCCGGCGATGCGGCCGAGCACGTCGGCAAGCCAGGCCTGCGGGTTGACGCCGTTCATTTTGGCGGTGCCGATCAGGGTGTACATGAACGCGGCCCTTTCTCCGCCGCGGTCGGAGCCGGCGAACAGCCATGACTTTCTGCCCAGGGCGATGCCGCGCAGGGCGCGCTCGGCGGCATTGTTGGTCAGGCAGATGCGGCCGTCCTGGAGGAAGCGGGCGAAGCTGTCCCAGCGGGTCAGCATGTAGTCCATGGCCTTGGCGGTTTCGCTGTGGCGGGACATGCGCGCGCGGGCTTCGCGCAGCCATGCCTCCAGTTCCGCGACCGGCTTTGCGCTGTGTGCCTGGCGGTGGCGGTGGCGTTCGTCGGCAGGCAGACCGTTGATGGCGCGCTCGATGTCGAACAGGGCATCGATGCGCTGGACGGCCTCCAGCGCCAGGGGGGAAGCGGGCCTGGCATCCTTGCCCTTGCGGCCGATGGCGGCCAGCTCGAAGAACTTCCGCCGCGCATGCGCCCAGCAGGCAGCCTCCAGGATCGGGCCGCCGGGCCGGTCCGGCTTGTAGAGCTCGTTGAAACCCGAATAGGCATCCGCCTGCAGGATCCCGGCATAGCCCGCCAGATGCGCCTGCGGATGCAGGCCCTTGCGGTCGCGGGAATAGCGGAACAGCGCCGCCGGCGGGTCGGGGCCACCGAACGGCGCATCGTCGCGGACATAGACCCAGGCTCGCGCGGTGACGGTGCGCGGCCCTTGGCGAGCACCGGCACGGGCGTGTCGTCGCCGTGCAGTCGCGCGGCCGCCATCGCATGCGCCGCGATCAGCTCGTGCAGCGGTCGCAGGACCGTGGTGCAGATGCCCACCTGGTCCGCCAGGGTCGACAGGCTGAGGTCGACACCTTCCCGGGCGTAGCGCTCGCTCTGTCGGTTCAGCGGCTGGTGCTGGCCGCTCGCCTACGGTCCTCGAACCGGTGGCGGACCTGGCTCGCTCTCGAACAGGATCATCGCCAGCAGGTTCGGCCCGGCCCAGCCGCGAGGCGTGGTGTGGAACGGCGCCGGCGGCTGCGCGATCGCCTCGCAGGCCCGGCAGGAGAACTTCTCCCGCACCGTCTGCACCACCTTCCACTGCCGCGGCACCACCTCCAGCGTCTCGGTGACATCCTCTCCCAGCTTCGACAACTTGTCGGAGCCGCAGCACGGGCAGGCCTCCGGCGCCGGGATCACCACCCGCTCCCGCGGCAGGTCCGCAGGGAACGGCTTGCGCGCCGGCTTCCGGCGTCCCGACGGACGGTCCTGCCCGCTGCGTGCCGCCCGCCGCTCGGCGGCGAGATCGTCCTCGCTGGCGCCGGCCTCCAGCTCTTCCAGCTGCAGTTCCAGCTGGTCCAGCAGCCGCGCCTTGCTCTCGCTCTTCTGTCCGTAGAGCGCGCGCTTCAGCTTCTCGATCTGCAGTTTGAGATGCGCGATCAGCGCCTGCGCGGCGGAGGCTTCGGCCGTCACCTGCGCCGCCGCAGCCTCGGCCGTGTCGGCCCGCTGTTCCGCCGCCGCGGCGCGCCGCTCCGAGGCGGCCAGGGCCGCCTGAAGGGCCTCGATATCCGGCGATGCAGCGCTCATCCCCGACAGCAGAGCATGGCTGCCGCCGCACGCCGAGCGCTTTATCGCAGCTGAGTCATCCTGCCGCAGAGCCCGCGGCGTCGATCAGCCGGCCAGTTCCGGGCGCCAGGTCCGCAACGGGTGGCGCCAGTCGATGCCTTCCAGCATGTAGCCCAGCTGAGCCGCAGAGATCGGCACGACCCCGTCCGCGGGCGAGGGCCAGATGAAGCGGCCCTTCTCCAGCCGCTTGGCATAGAGCGACAGGCCGATGCCGTCGTGCCAGAGGATCTTGACCAGATCGCCGCGCCGGCCGCGGAACACAAAGATGTCGCCGCAATGCGGGTTCCTACCCAGGCATTCCTGAACCTGCAGCGACAGGCCGAACATGCCGCGTCGCATGTCCGTCGCGCCGGTCGCCAGCCAGACCCGCACCCCGGCAGGAAGCCCGATCATCGAACCGCCAGCGCATCCAGGACCTGGCGCAGCACCGCCGCATCCACCTGCCCGCACAGCCGCAGGCGGTGGCCCTTCGCCAGCTCGACCTCGATCACCCCTGCCGATGGCTCCGGTCGCGGCGAGACGGTCAGCTGGACCGGAAGAAGATCGGGACGACGGGGTCCGACGGCGCCAGGTACGCCGTAGTGCCGGCGCCACTTGAACAGCTGGTTGGCGTTCACGTCATGCCGCCGGGCGACGACCGACACCGAAGCCCCGGGCAGCAGCGTCTCCTCGACGATGCGGCGCTTAACAACCTCCGGCCAGCGCCGCCGCACTGGCGCCGCTCCCGCTTCCCGGGTGTCCACTTCGGTCGAGGTGGACACCTGTGCATCATGTTCGATCATGCCGCAAAGGATCACGCACAAGGCGGCTTCAGCGGAAGGCGGCCCTCACCGGACGCTTACCGGGGTTCTGAGCCAAAGGACGCACAATGAAACGCGATCGCCACGCCGACCGCGGAAGACGAAGACATGGCCGCTGAACGGATCGCGATGCAGCACTTCCTGCACCTGACGGGCAAGGCCGTCGAAGCCGCGGCGCATGTCGGTCCGGCCAGCACAGAGCCAGACCCGGGTTCCCGGCGGCGGCGCGATCACCGTCGCCCCAAGGCCCGGAGCACCCGTGACAGGGCATCCACATCGACAGTCCGGTCGACCCGGACCCGGACGCCGTCGGGCAGCGCAATCTCCATCCCGCCCGGGCCGGTGCAAGCCTCCGGACGGGCGGTGTCGGTATCGATCGCCACTTCCACAGGCAGGAAGCCAACCGGCTCCATGGTCCGCACCACGCCCAGTTCCTGCCGCCAGCGATACAGCAGCCCCCGATCCAGATCGTGTCGGCGGGCAACCTCGGTCACCGTCACGCCGGGCTCCAGCGTCTCGCCGACAAGCCGTTCCTTGTCCGCCCGCGACCAGCGCCGCCGGCGAACCACACCGCTCAGGAACTCCAGACGCTCGACAGTCACGTGGCTATCCCCGTCGCTAACAACGTGGCTTACGCCACCGCGACAGGACAGCCGGCTATGCCGCTCAAAACAAGGCGGTCTTCACCGGACGCTTACTGCTCCCGCAGGATCACAATTACCTGCTCCTCGCTGAACCGGCTTCGCTTCATCGTCCGGCTCCATCCGATCGACGGACTCTACCCATATCTGGCTGAAGGTCAGGGGCTCAGGTCACGCAAGCTTCCGGACGGGCAGTGTCGGTATCGATCGCCACTTCCACAGGCAGAAAGCCAACCGGCTCCGTGTTCCGGATCACGCCCAGTTCCTGCCGCCAGCGATACAACAGCCCACGGTCCAGATCGTGCCGGCGGGCAACCTCGGTCACCGTCACGCCGGGCTCGAGCGTCTCGCCGACAAGCCGCTCCTTGTCCGCACCCGACCAGCGCCGCCGGCGATCCACACCGCTCAGGATCTCCAGACGCTCGACAGTCACGTGGCTATCCCCGTCGCTAACAACGTGGCTTACGCCACCGCGACAGGACAGCCGGCTATGCCGCTCCAAACAAGGCGGTCTCACCGGACGCTTACCAATCATGCGACGGCGTAGAGGGCTCAAATCGGCCATCGGGGTGCTCCTGTCTGGTGATGAGGCTACTTGCAGCCACCATCATCCCTGACAGGCGACCTCCACAGCTCACCGCCCCCTACTTCCCGCGACAGCGGGTTTGTTCAATCCCGGCGCGGAGTCCTGTAGATCGGGATCTGGTATTAGAGCTCACATAAGACGCAGCTCGACCTCTTAAGACGAAACTGATGGAAGTAAACCCACGTCACACAATCCAGTGACATGCAATCAGACTTTCAACCCCACCTCCGACGCCAAAGTTGGGCGACTCTCTGACCCTTGCCGCTGCCTCGGCCAATCGAATCAGATACCCTCCCGACCCCGTTCATGCGTGCTGATCCGCACCGCGTCCTCAAGACTGAACACATAGATCTTTCCGTCTCCGCGGAGACCGGTGTGGGCGGTGCGGTCTATTGTGTCCACGACTCGCGATGCGAGGGTATCGTTGCAGGCTACTTCAATGCGAACTCGCGGGACATAGGGCATCAGGTCCCTCTGCACGCGATCCGATGCATCTTTTGCCCGTCCTCTCCCGAATCCCTCGACCTGCCCAATACTGGCACCGCTCAAACCCTCGATGTCCTGGAGCGCCAGAACGACTTCCGGCAGCATGCGGGGCTTTATGTAGGCCACGATCATCTTCATCAGGATCTCCTCTGTCGGGCGGCCGTCACTGCACAGGTATATCTTCCGGCATGGCCTTCGGACCTCTCACGGCGGGCTCAACATAGATCGGGAACCAAGTGTACAGGGCCGGAAGCACTAACAACGTCAGCAATGTCGAGGAAACGAGCCCGCCAACCACGACCGTCGCGAGTGGTCGCTGCACCTCCGATCCGATTCCAGTCGCGAGAAGCAGCGGGATCAGGCCGAGGCTGGCCACAGTGGCGGTCATAAGCACCGGCCGGAGCCGTAGCATGGAGCCTTCCGCCACTGCCTCGACAACCGGCATGCCCTCCAGGACGAGTTTGTTGAAGTAGGAGACCATTACAACGCCGTTCAGCACCGCGACGCCGAACAGGGCAATGAAGCCGATCGAAGAAGGCACGCTCAGATATTGCCCGGAAATGGCTAGGGCAAATATTCCGCCAATCAACGCCAGCGGCACGTTCAAAATGATGAGCAGCGCATTCCGGATCGAGTTGAACGAAATGTAAAGAAGCAGAAAGATCATCGCAAGACACAGCGGCACCACCACCATCAGCGTCTGCTGGGCCCTCTGCTGGTTCTCGAATTGGCCGCCCCAGGTGATATAATATCCGGGAGGCAATTCGACATTTCGGGCGAGCGACTGCTGGGCTTCCTCCACGAAACCGCCCATGTCGCGCCCGCGAACGTTCGCCTGAACGACGACCCGTCGTTGCGCGTTCTCGCGGCTTACAGTCGGCGGTCCCTGGACGATGCGGATGTCGGCGACTTGGGATAGAGGGACCCGGAGTCCCTCGCCATTCGAGATCCACAGATTGCCGATCGCCTGTGGACTGTCACGAAAGGTTTCGGCGATACGGACATAAACATCGAATCGACGCTGCCCCTCGATCACCTGGCTAACTGCTTCGCCGCCGATCGCAGTCGAAACCAGATCCATAACCTGCGCGACGTTCAACCCGTAGCGCGCGAGAGCCTCGCGATCGGCTGTGACGACGAGTTGCGCCTCGCCGCTGATCTGTTCCATTTGCACGTCCGAGGCTCCCGATATGGATTTTACGACCGCTTCGATCTCCTGCCCCTTCTCCTGTAGGATCTCAAGTTCCTCGCCGAACAGCTTAATAGCAAGTTGGGCACGCACTCCCGAAAGCAGTTCATCGACACGGGTGGCAATCGGTTGCGAGAAGTTCAGCAGGATGCCCGGATATTCGCTTAGGTCCTCCTGGAAGATTTCGATCAGTTCTCCGCGGTTATCCGCTGTCGTCCATTCCGTCTGCGGCTTCAGGCCGACCACCAGTTCGTTGTTCGAGATCGGCTCTGGGTCGCCACCGATTTCAGCCCGCCCTATAGCGCTGAACACGTACGTGACTTCAGGATATTCTAGAAGTTTCTGCTCCAGCTTGTTGCCGATCTCGATCGATTGATCGAGCGAGATGCTCGGGTTCATGGTAACTCGGATACTCATCGTACCTTCATCGAGTTCCGGCACGAACTCCGTGCCTAGGAACGGGACCATGGCCAGCGAAGCGAGGAGCGTCAGGACCGCGAATGCCACGACCGTCATGCGCCGCGCCAAAGCGAAGCGCAGTAGAGGCCGATATCCGGATTTGAGCCAGCGAATGAGAAAGTGGTCATGCTCGCGCATCGTCTTGCGAAATATGGCCGCGCAGAGCACCGGGACAATTGTCAGAGCGACCACGAGCGATCCCAGCATCGCAAACGCGACGGTAAAAGCCATCGGGCTGAAGAGCTTTCCCTCGACCCCCTGAAGCGTGAAGAGCGGCAGAAATACTACGATGATGATCAGCACGGCGAAGAAGATGGGTTGGCCCACTTCTTGAGCCGCCCGAAGGACGCGATGTACCAGCGGCTCTCGCCGATGATCGCCTTCGGACAGGTGCCGGACGATGTTTTCGACCATGACGATCGATCCATCGACCATCATCCCAATGCCAATCGCCAATCCACCGAGCGACTGCAGGTTGGCCGATAGACCGAACCATCGCATCATGATCACGGCAATCAGCATCGAAAGCGGAATCGTGCAGACTACGATGAGGGCTGAACGGAAATCCCATAGAAACAGGAACAGCACGATCACGATCAGAACAGCTGCCTCCGCCAGCGCCGTTGTCACAGTGCTCACTGCCTTGTCAACCAAATCCGACTGGTCGTAGACGGGCACGATTTTGACGCCCTGCGGCAGGGCCTTCTGCAAGGACGCCACTTTGACCTGAACGGCTTCGATGACGCGTTTCGTATTGGCCCCTTTCAGCAGCAGAACGTTACCCATCACGACTTCGCCATCACCGTTTAGGGTAACGGCGCCCTGACGGATCTCGGCACCATATTCGACTGTCGCAACATCCCTCACGTAGACCGCAGTCCCGTCGATGGTCTTGAGAACGATGTTCTCGATGTCGGTGAGGCCCTCGCGGCCCCCTCTGATCAGGCCCGTTCCCCGAATGACAAGCTGCTCTTGCGCCCCTTCGAGATACCATCCGCCGGCGTTCGTGTTGTTGGCCTCGATCGCCGCAGTCACATCGTCGAGCGTGAGGCCGAACTTCAAAAGGCGATCGGGATCGACCTGAACCTGATACTGCCGTACATTGCCGCCGAAGCTCAGAACGTCGGCGACACCGGGCACGGTGCGGAGCTGGACTTTAACCAGCCAGTCGTTGATAGTTCGCAGTTCCATCGAATTCATGCCCTCGCCGGAGAGGACGTAGCGATAGATCTGGCCGAGACCGGTCGTAATCGGCCCCATCTCGGGATCCCCCATTCCGGGCGGGATTCGTTCCCGTGCGACCTGCAAGCGCTCCAGCACAAGTTGACGGGCGAAATAGATGTCGACCGTGTCCTCGAACACCACGGACACGAGCGACAAACCAGCCTTCGATATGGACCGTACCTCGGTAATGTCTGGCAGGCCATTCATCACGTTCTCGATCGGGAATGTGATGAGCTGTTCGACTTCGACCGCCGCCAAGCCAGGAGCCGAGGTGTTGATCTGAACTTGGATGTTCGTGACGTCCGGGAAGGCATCGACATTTAGCCGTGCAATCGACCAGAGCCCATAGGCGATCACGAGAGCCCCGAACAGGAGAATGAGGAAGCGCTGGCGCAGTGAAGCCTGGATTATTGTGTCAATCATACCTTTCACCCCACGCGCATTATCTCAGTGGCCATGTCCGCCTCCGAACCCGGCCTTCTCGAGCTCGGACTTCAGAATGAAGCTACCGTCCACGACCACCCTATCGCCGATACTTAGCCCCTCCTCGATCTCGACTAGCTCCGCCGTCTGGATACCGGTCTTCACCTCACGCCGGACGAAATCGCCCTCGCCATCCTGTACGAAGACGATCGACTCGGTGCCCTGCCGCTGAAGGGCCATTGGGGATATGGCGACCACCTGGTTTGTCGTCGGGCCCCGGAGCGCGATGGTTGCGAACGTCCCTGGCTTGAGCAGACGATCCCGGTTATTTACTTCGACTCTTATCGGAAGCGTGCGGGTCCGTTCATCGATAACGTCCGATACCCAAGTGACCGTCCCTTCCAACTCGCTCGCGGGATATGCCGGCACTGTAACCAGTGCCGATTGGCCCCGATGTACTTGGCTCACGTCCTTTTCGTAAACGCTGCCCATAACCCACACGATGTCCAGGTTAGCGAACTTGAAGAGCGCCGTCTGACCGTCGACGAGGTCTCCCTGCGCGACATTCTTCCCGATCACCGTTCCGTCAAAGGGGGCAGTCACCAAAAACAGGGTCATCGCCCTATCCATCTCCGACTCACTTCGCTTGATGTCGGCAGCCGATAGGCCTAGTGCTAGTAGTTTCTGTTTGGCTGCTCGCTCGGCGATTTGCGCTTCGGAATATGCTTGCCTTGCCGTCAGATAATCCTGCTCAGCGGTGATCTTCTGTTTCCAAAGCTTCTCTTCCCGCAGCGCCACGGTGCGAGCGAGGCCCGTCCTCTGCCGCGCAGCCATGTAGGCGGATTGCGCATCGGCGAGTTCTCGACTGTCGATCAATGCGAGGACCGTACCGGCCGACACCTGCTCGCCAAGGCTTGCTTTGACTTCGCGCACGACTCCCGGAACACGAGGCCGGATTGATGCTGTCAGGTTTTGATTGGCAACAACTTCGCCCGGAACACGGAGTTCGACAGCCATTGATGCGCTTTCAACTGCCTGAACGGTGATCTTCGCGAGTTCGATCTGGGCCGGCGTCAGACTGACTTTAGCGGGGATACCTTCACTCTCTTCTCCCTCATGTCCATCGGACGGCTCCTCTTCATGATCCGGCTGCCTAGCAACAACAGTCCCCGTGGCCGCTGCCTGCTGTGCGGGGGGATGTTCGCCCGGCACCGCCACGGCGGGCGGAGAAACCGAACGGTCTTGCCTGTAGTCCTCGGTGACGATAAGTCCAACGCCCACCGCCGCTGCCAACCCGGCTACCAGGGCGATGATCCGCGCACTGCGTTTCATATCTGCTTCCACTCCTTGCCTATCGCCGGAGAGTGTTCACGAGAGCACTGGCTGGGCAATTCGCCTGCACTGCCACTGATACTCCGTGAGCGCACCGACATGGAAATCCTGTACCTCGATCATCCTGGACGGCGCGTCCTGCAGAAGCAGAGATCTGAATTCTTGCACTGCAGCCCTGCTGCGCAACTTCCAAGATAGCTTGCCAGGGCGGCGAACCTTCAGTCGACAAGATATCGACTCTGTGTGCAGCCTCCGTAGCGCCTCATGTGTTCTGGCTGGTTCAGTGCACCAGGGCGCCTCTGCTGCGGTGCGGCGCTTCTCCTGAGCTGCGCGGCCAAGCTGCTTTGCGCTCCCACAATCACACCCGGGTTCGGCATTTGCGCTGTCGCGAGCCCCCCCCGAAGCGCCGCGGTACCCGTACGATAAATAAACTGTGGGAAGAGTTCCTTCTGCTGGTAGGTCTGCGAGTGCGTGTCCCGAAGGCCCATCCTGCGTCAGCGGACGGATCGCAGGCCAAGCCCGGTTTCCTCGGAGTCCTATAGCGTCCACGCAGTCACTCGCCAGCACATCGACTTCGAAAGTCGAAAGCCGCCAGTTTCTCATGACGAAGAGTTCTCCACATCCGAGACATAAGCCGTCACGAAGCGATTCGAAATCAGTTCGAATTCCGACTCTGACAGGCCAACCAGCACCATGGCCAGCACGACGAACACTGCTCTCGTCACAGCGTCATCCGTTCCGCTCGGAACTTGTTCCAGTGAGTCGCTCCAGTTCGGCGCGGGCCTCATGCAGGGTTTGTAGGGTGTCGAGCAGTTCACGACGCTGCTGGAACAGGGTGCGCTGAGCGTCCAGGACGTCGAGATACGAGAACTTGCCTTGCTGGTAGCCTTCTTCGGCAAAAATGAAAGCCTGCTCGGCCTTCGGCAGAATTCCATTCCGCAGTGCTACTACCTTGTCCCTCGCCGTGTATATCCGGCTGAGTACGGTCGCGATCACATTGGTGAGTCCGAGACGTGAGGCGGCGAGGTCGGCTTCGGCAGCCACTATCTCTTCCCGGGCCCGCCGAATGGCTCCCTGTCTGCGATCGAAAACCGGAATCGGGATGCTCACGCCGAAGACGAATGCGGAGTCATTGCTATCGCTAAAGCGGCGGACGCCAGCGGAGAACGTCAAGTCGGGCAGGGCTTGACGCTGCTCCATTTCGAACTTCGTCCGGCTCCGAAGGACTTCTGCCTCGCTCTGCAACACATCGATCGATCCATCGATGTCGGTCGAAGGCAGATCCTCGACAGGCTCCAATTGCTCGAACCAGCTGCTTTCCAGCTGTATGCTCGCGGGATCAATGCCCGCCAGAGACCCCAAAATGTCACGGGCAAGGGCAGTGCGGCGGCGTGCCCGATCCAGTTGTAGTTCTGCTTGACTGAGGGCGACTTCTGCACGGTTCAGTTGCACGAGCGTTTCACGGCCAGCTTCGACCTGAGCCCTAACAGATCGCTCAACTTCGTGCGCTAGGCGGATTCCCTCCTCCTCGAGTTTCACAGCGGCCTCAGCAGCAACTGCTTCGGTGAAGGCGAACTTGACCTGTTTGGCAAGCTCGAGTTCCGTGGCAGACAGGCCGTACTGCGCTGCCGTCCGATCGGCTTCGGCTGCCCTCACTCGGGCGCCGCGTTTTCCTCCTATTTCGACGGTTTGCGAGACACTGAAAGTGGTTTCAAGGCTCTCGAAGCTTCTGTATTGACCCGTTCCCAGGAAGTTCTCCCCCTCGACGGCCAGTTCTGGGTTCGGCAGGGCGCGGGCCTGGTCGACGTTCGCATCGGCTGCCTGGAACCTTGCCGCCGCAGCTGCGGAAGCTGGTCCTCTTTCAATGGCGCGCGCGACCGCTTCTTGAATTGTGAGAATTGAGGAAGCTTCGGAACGAGCGCGGCGCACAGTGGGATCCTGCGCACTCGCGCCCGGCGCCCAGGCGATGGCAATCGCCAGGGCGGCTGAAATCAGCAGGCGCATACTAGTCTCCACATCGAACTGACAAACGGGCGCTGTGGCGCCCAAGATGGTTGGTCAGTTCAATTTTGTGGGGGCTTGTAAGGAGTCGCTGGGTCGGAAATGTCAGCTGCGATTATGCTTCCAATCGGAAAGCGCTGACTTTCGGTAGCGAATGGCGCATCGACAGTGAAATATTGGGTGCCATCCGACATCAGGGAATGGGTGCAACCGACTACGGATCCAGTGGGCATCTTCTTAGGTGCGGAATCGTCATCAGTAATAGCCGCCGCTGCTGCTACCTCCGGGGCTTCGAAGCCTGGTTGCAGCCCAACGACGAATGACATGACGAAGATCATAATCGCGAAGATGCGCATGATGTTTATATGACCGCGAACCACTGAGCGTGCAACGATAGAATGTGGTCCCAATTGTCGCAGCAGTTCGATCGCTAGAACACCGGCTCATACCAACGACCGTTGACCGGTACCGATGAGCCCATTGGCGTAGTCCGATCGAGATGATGCACCAAGGCTGGTCGATGAGCTTATTCCAGGCGTCGCAGCAGTGGTCGAGGGTGTCGTCGTAGGGGGCGCCTCAAGGTTTGTGCGCCAGGACGTGTTTTCTCAGACATATAGAGAACATGCATCAAGCGGCCCGTAGCCGGGAGGCAGGATCGTTGAGAGGGCGGGGCTTGCCGGCCGCCTGCGGATCCACCTCCTCCCAAAGGTAGTCGCCAGTTAGACCGATGTGCGACCAGCCCATCGGCGAGACGTGCGCGAGCAGGCCAGTCGCAACACTTTCCCCTCGTGCGCGGAGATGCTCGACAGCCCGCCCCAAGTACACCTTGTTCCAGAAGGCAATTGAAGGGATGATCAGGTTCAGGCCCGATGCGCGATGCTCCTGGCTTTGCAGGGTCCGATCGGCGAAGCGTCCCTGCCGGTGCGCGAAGATCGCCTGTGCGAGGGCGTGACGCACCTCACCCTTGTTCAGCCCTGCCTGGCAGCGGCGTCGCTGGGTTGGGCTTTCCAGCCAATCGAGCGAGAACAAGGTTCGCTCTATCCGTCCAACTTCGGCGAGGGCGAAGTCGAGGCGGTTCTGCCTCTTGTAGGCAGAGAGGGTGGCTCCGCCGGTGTCGGTGTAGTGCTCTCGCGGCTGCAGGCTGCTTCCATGGAGGAGCAGACCGTCCAGAACATAGGGGGCCTCGCTCGCGGTTGCGGAGATGAGCCGCGAGTGGAATGAGGCAAAATGATGGCTGTAGACCTTGATGCCCGGGTCGGCTCCGTACCTGGCATTCACATCGCTGACGCTGCCCCGTCTCCGCCCCGCTCGGAAGAACTGACCGTCCGATGACCAAGCGCCCCCATCGCCCTAATGCCGGGAAAAAGGCTGGGCATGGTGAGCATCAACGATCCGGGCCAGGGCCGCCCGGCAATTCGCAGCGGACATGTACCAGCTTTGTGTCCAAGCCAGGTGAGCGTAGGTCACGCCGCGGCTGGCATTTGCCATGCGCTCAAGGCCGAGGTTGGTGACATCGGCGAGGATGGCGGCCAGCACGGCGTTGGGATTGTCATGCACTTTTCCGGACCGCAGGTCCCGACAGCACTGCAGGAATCCGGTCCGCTGAGCGACCTCATGCAAGAGCTCCGTGATTTGCACGCGGGGCAACAGGCCATCGAGCTTTCGATCCAGTGCAGTCGCCTCGGGCGGCGTGATTGCCGTCAAAGGCGTGATCCTGAGCTTGCCGCGCACCAGCGAAACACCCTCAAGCCTTCCTGCCGGCAGGAGATGCGCAAACGTCGCCAACCGGCGATCGAGCTCGCCCGCCCTGCGTTCCATGTACATAGCCGCATCGGTGTCGGCGGCGAGGTCGACAACGGCAGATTCCACCTCTTGCTCTGGAAGGAGATAGGTATCGAACCGCCGGTAGTTCCTGGTCGCCTCGATCCAGACGTCGCCGGCCCGCAGGCCGTCGCGCAAGGTCGAGAGAACAGCAGTCTCGTACAGACGCCGGTCGACACTCCCTTCTTCACGGATCAGATGCTTCCAACGCCGGTTGCGGAACGGCATCGGTGCGTCGTCCGGTGCATGGCGGCCACGTCAGCGATTGAGATCGCGAAGCAGATCCACGGCCTTGAGCAGTGTCTTGCCGCTTGCCGCGGACTTGAACGAAAAGGCCTCCAGAAAGGCAGGTCCGAACCGCCTCAGCGTGGCATATCGCTCGGCCGCGGCCGCGAGCATGTCTCTGTCCGCGAGTTCTGCGAGCGCTTCAACCTGCGGCTGCGCCACGACAAGCCGGTGCCAGCCGACCTTTTCGTCGATCAGGGCAACGGGATCGGCTTCACTGTCGCGTGCCTCCATGAGGGCGTCGATTGTCCGGCTGAACAATCTCATGAGGTTGCCGACCTCCTGGGCCGTACGTAGCCTGGTAGCGGCACTCCTGGCCCCGCCGTGCCCGGGTGAACAGCGCGCCGACGAGCTTGTCGAACATGTCGATGATTGAATCCGACAGCCGGCACTCGAGAGCGACCAACGTCGCCGCCAGTGTGGCCCGCCACCGGCTCATGGAGTAGTCCGAAAGCAGGAATGCGGGTGCGACGGCGCCCTCTCGGGCAAACTGACAGAAACGGTACTCGTGGACCAAGCCGGCGATCGCCGGATCGACACCGATGTCCCGCATATGGGCAAGCCGTTCCAGCAGCAGGTTGAGATTGCCTGGGCTCGGCGCCTCCGGCATCTCGCGCAACCAGGCCAGCGGCGACGATGCGATCGTCCAAGGCATTGGCCAGTCGGTCAGCTGCCCGCTTGCGCGCTCGGGCCCTTCCCGCCAGGCCGATCCGCTCGATGGTATCGGCGGCCGGCAGGATGATCCTGTCGTCTCGCAAAGCGCCGACAATCGCTGTCACGATCGGCAGGCCTTCGTCGGTCGACCAGGCCGCCGAACTGGCCACTTCGATCGACCTGCCAATGTCTTGCCGGGTGAAAGGCCTGAGATTCAGCAGGCCGGCAAGCTTCTGAGCATGATTGCGCCGGGTCTGAACGACCTGGGTGGCACGCTCAGCTGATGGGCGACATACACGAGCAGCCCATCAGGCAACACTTCATCAGGTCGGAACCCGAACCCGGGATACCGGAGAAGGCAGAGCTGGATGGCAAAGCCGAGGCGATTGGCATCGCCATGCCGGCCCGAACAGATCTCGATGTCGTCGACGGAGAGCGTGTAGTACCGGATGAGGTCGGTGTCATCGCAGGGGATACCGAACACCCGGCGCCGGTCGTTTTCGCCGAGCAGGCTTCGTCGCGCCATCGTTCCCTCCTCGCGCCGTAAAGGCGGTCACCCTTGCGCAGTACGGAGGGACAGTCATCTGGCCACCTTCCAACCAACAGAACCAGGCCCGATTCAGCAGAAATTGGTGTTCACGGTATGTCCGAGAAAACACGTTTTGGCGCACAAACCTTGAGGTGACCCCGATTGACCAGGCATTGTCTATCCGCAAGCTGTATCGCAAAGCCTTTACTCCTCATCCCTGGCGCGCAAATCGTGCTTCCGCCAAGAGAGCCGAATATTCGAAGCGATCTTACAGATATAGACCCAGTTCCAGGAATGTTGTTATTGGTAAATACGACATTGTACTTATGTTCCATGGCAACCGCTGATACGCGATGTGCCGTAAACTTGGACACCTATGATGTGGAAGACCCGCCGGGTCTTTCGCAACACACTTGGTTCCCTAGCTGGTCTGTCTATGCGCCGGGGATGAACCTTAGCTGGGCGCCGATTTTTGAGCGTGGGGGGGGGACTCCCCACCGTTTAGCAAGGTGCATTTGCGAGGGCGAGCGACGGATTGAAGATGGTGCGATCTCGCAGCATGGCGCAGGCGACCGCCAGGAGCCGGTCTGCGACAGATCGCAGGGCCCGGCCATGGCTATGACCGCGGCTTCTGAGAGCGGCGTATTTGGCTCGGCTGGTCGGGTCTGCCTGCACCGCCACACGCGCCCAGTGGTAGACGGCGTTGGCCAGTCGCGGATGGCAGGCCTGTCTGCGGATGACGATCCAACTCTTGCCGGACCGCTTGGTGACCGGGGCAACTCCGGTCAGACTTCGCAAGGCGGCGTAATCTCGCCGTTGCAGAGGATCCGACGCTTCTGCGAGCAGCGTGGCGAGGGCGATCCTTCCGACTCCCGGCAAGGATGCGAGGATCTCCACGTCGCGCTGCTCCCGCGCCTGCCCCGGCTCGGCATCCTCCTTCTGAGCCAGGCGCACCATCAGCTTGTCCAGCCTGGCATGGGCGTCCTTGATCTGCCGGTTCACGAGCCGAATACGCTCCAGCAGCGTTGCGATATGTGCGCTCGCAGCTTCCGCGGTCCCGGCCGCCACCGTGATCGGTGGTGCCTTGAGCGCCGCGATCACTTGGGCGGCATCGAGGCGGCGGATGCGGTTGCGCTTCAGGATGCGGGCTACGGTTGCTTCTCTGACGCGAGCGGCCTTTGCCGGCGTCGGCACGGCCTCCCAGAGGTCGAGCAACCAGGGCGCGGCCAGGTCGCCCTCGAGCTCCAGGAGTGCTGGAAAGTATCGCCACAGCTGCTCCCGCATCCGGTTGGTCAGCCGAATGCGCTCCGTGCCAAGGTCTTCGGCGATACGCGACCATTCGCGGAGTTCGATCACCGCCGGATCGCTGGCCGCCAGCAGTCGGAAGCAGCGCGGGTCCGTCCGCAAGGCAGACGCCATGACTTCGGCGTCGCGGCTGTCGTCCTTTGCGCCGGCCAGGGTGAAGCGGTCGCGGAACCGGTCGAGTTGCTTCGGATTGACCGCGTAGACGTTGAAGCCGCGCTCCAACAGGGTCTCGACCACCGGCCCGTGCGGCACTTCGATGGCGACGTGGACCCGGCCGGGATCGGCCGCACCGCTGCGTTCCATCAACCATGCCGCCATATCGGCGAGGCCTTCCCCGGCGTGCCTGAACACTTTCTCGCCGACGTCGCGGCCGTTACCATCCGTCAGGCGGACATGGTGGCTCTGGCTGGCCCAATCGACGCCGGCATACCATTGATGCTCGGTCATCTGCCTTCCTCGCAGGTTGGTGCGAGCTGCCGCGACGTCCGCCGATCCCTGTACTGGCGTTCGGTTCCTGCTCTGAAGACCCGACGCAAACTCCCCACGGGGCGTCGATCGCGGCCAATCCGCCGGGGCACGTGTCCCCCCCAGGTGATCGGGTCACAGGGGGCGATTGGTTGCTCCCGGCAGATCAGCTCGGCTCCTGGAGACTACGCCAGAACGGGCCGTCGCCCGCATGGCGCGCTTCGTTCCGCTACGCTTCACTTCGCGCGCCATGCGGCGTGCAATCCAGAAACCGTGTGAGAAGGGTACAGGGGCAATATCCGGGCCTGTCAAAATTTGCACCATAGAGATCTCATCGATGCCGACCTGCTGAGTGGGCGCAACCAACTGCGCCACTACGGCGGCATCGAGCCGGATAGGGTTTTCGTCTCTTAGGGTCTCTTTTCTGGCTCGGCCTGTTCAGATGCATCCAAAAGATCATGCCCCTGGTTCCTCACGTTGTTCACCCTCTTCGAAACCCGCCGGAACTCAATCATCTGCGGATCGCAGGGCGCCAGCAGCTCCTGATCGCCGTCGACCAGCCAGCCGTCGACCTGGTCGGCCTTCACGATCACCGGCATGCGATGATGCAGCTCCTGCATCGTGGCATTGGCGGCCGTCGTCATGATGGTCGCCGACACCAGACGTTCCTCGGTGTCCGGATCCTTCCAGGTCTCCCACAAGCCGGCGAAGCTCAGGATCTCGCCGCCGGCGGCCGTGATGTAATACGGCTGCTTCTGGCCTTCCTCGGTGCGCCACTCGTAGAAGCCGCTCGCCGGCACGATGCAGCGCCGCGCCTTCATGGCCGCCCGGAAAAACGGCTTGCTCGCAGCCTCCTCGGACTTGGCGTTGAAGGTCGAGAGCCTGGCCGCCTCCTTCAGGCTCTTCTTCCAGAAGAACGGCACCAGGCCCCAACGGGCGCGCGCCAAGGCGCGGCCGCCCTCCTCCGGGACCACGATGTCGATCCGCTGGGTTGGCGCCACGTTGTATCGAGGTTCCAGATTCGGGATCGGGTCCGGAAGGATGAGGTTGTACTGCTCATGCACTTCCGCCCAGCTGTAGATCTGGGTGAAGCGGCCGCACATGGTTTGAGCCTCGCGGAAGCCAGGAGCTTCCCTTATTGCCGCGGCACCCGGGCCTGTCCAGGTTCAGCCGACGCCGGCGCCAACCTGAAGGTCGCCGGATAGCCGCAGCTCGCGAAGCGCGCCGTCCCGACGGTCATTTCTTCAGCTGCGCGAACTTTGAATCGAGGTACTTGCGCAGCTCCTTGCGATCGGCCTCGCTCTGTTGTGCCTTGGCCTCGGCCGCTACCGCGCGCTCCTTGTAGCTCTCCACGTCCTTCGTGACCTGCTCCAGCTTGCGGGTCTGCTCGTCCCGCTCCCGCTCCGCAGACTCTGCCCGCTCGGTCATCGCCGCCAGCCGTGATTTCGCTTCGGTTAGTTGGTCCTGCACCTGGGCCAACTCGGTTTGCAGCCCTTCGACCTGGCTGTCGCTCTCGGCCAGGACCGCGCGGGCGTCGGCGAGCTCGGCTTCGGCCTTGGTGGCAGCCGACCGGGCGGCCTTCACCGCTTCTGTAACCCGGCTCTCGGCGATCTCTGTTGCTCTGCGATGGATGCGGGCGATCGTACTGGACAGCCCGGTCGACAGCTCGGCCATGCGGGTATCGACCTCGGCCTGCAGCTCGGCCGGCAGCTCGATGGGTTCTGCTTCAGCCGCCGCCGGCGTCGTGTTCGCTTCCCAGTCAGCGAGGACACCGGCAATCCGGCTCATATTGCCGCCGCCTAGTGCGCGGCGAATGGCGAACGCGGTGAGTGGCGTCCCGGCCGCGGCCATCTCATCGATCTTGGCGCGGATCCGATCCTCGGTGAACTCGACGGGGCGGGCCATGGGGTTTGTCCATTAGTTTGTGGCGGGATGTATGTTCATAATTAACAAACTAACTAACAAATTAATACGATCCACGCCGCCAGTCAACTGCCGGATGTGGCCGGTTCTGCAAGCACGCCGCTGCGCCCGCCTCGAAGGTGGCGGTAGAGCGTTGAGGAGGCAACGCCGAAGCGCTCCGGCACCTTCTCGACCGGGATACTCTCGTCGCGCAGCAACGCCCTGGCCTGCACCAGGTCCTCGGCCGACAGCGCAGGAGATCGTCCGCCGCGCCGGCCCCGCGACCGTGCCGCGGCCAGGCCCGCGCTGGTTCGCTCGCGAATGATGGCCCGCTCGAACTCGGCCAAGGCCGCAAAGATGTGGAAGACCAGGCGGCCGCCGGAGGTGGTCGTGTCGATCGCTTCGGTGATGGACCGGAAGCCGATCCCCCTGCCCTCCAGGTCCTCCACCGTCTCGATCAGCTGCTTGATGGAGCGGGCGAGACGATCAAGGCGCCAGACGACGAGGGTGTCGCCGCCGCGCATGTAGCCCAGAGCCGCCTGGAGTTGCGGGCGCTCCCGCTGAGCACCGGACGCCTTCTCGACATAGACCTGCTCACAACCGGCGAGGTTGAGCGCATTGAGCTGCAGGGCAGGATCCTGATCCTGGGTCGAGACGCGGGCATAGCCTACAAGCATGTCGCCTCCTCCGACGTCTATCTGATCGCCCGCCAGGCCTCGGCTTCAGCCAGAACCCGCCGAAGGTCGGCGATGACGTCCGTGGCGCCGTCGGTAGGATCCGATGCGCTCTCAATGCCCGCCAAGGCCGACATGAGCTGGCGCTGCACGATTGTTAGCCGGCTGTGAATTGAGAGGACCAGACCCCGGGCACGGCTGTGGTCATTGGTGTACTCGCCGCGCGGCGACGATGTAACAGCCGCGGCGGCGCGCGCCTTCAGACGCTGCCGGTAGCGCCTTTGCCGCTCTGCGTTCGACAGTGCCATTTCCATACCCCCTCGGACTGAGCTTCCGGCCCGGATGTTTGCGTTACGTAACAGCACGTAACGTAACGAATTTCCCGAAACCCATCAAGGGAGAATGTTTTCGGAGATTCGATTTCAGGAGACAGTTTTGAGATGCCGAACGAGGCCCGAACGACTGTGACCTTGATCGGTGATAGGCGCTGAATCTTGATCGTTAGTTGGCGCTTCCGAAGACAAGTGTCCGGGCGCTGGCCTCGATGACCTCCTCGGTGATCAGGGTCATCTCATTGATGCGCAGTATGCGTTCGATCTGCACAAAAAGGCGCTGCAGGAGCCTGAAGTTGCCTCCCGTGAGGCGGATGATAGCGCCGGCGGCGCGGGTGTCCGTGAAGTCTGCACCGTCGAACTCAAGGCCGAGCTTCCTCCAGTGTCGTGCCAGCACGAACTGCATCTCCTCCCTTGAGAGCTCCGGATACTCGTGTGCAAAGCCGATCCGGCTGTAGAGCTGTGGATAATGTGACATGCGCTTCTCGATGCCTGGCATGCCGATAAGGATCAGCCCGGCATCGCTGCGATCGAACTGGTCGCGGAAGAACTCAAGACCGGCAGTGGACAGGCGCTCCGCTTCGTCGATGATCACCAGCTCAATCGGGCTGAGAGGCAGTGGGTGCCTGTAGGGCTTGGGGCCGCCGATACAGATGCGGACCCTGGGGATCAGGATGCCGATGTCTTTCCGCATCGCAGCGGTCGTGTCGCCGACCGCCGGAGTATAAATGAGAGTCCGCGCCCGTCCCGCCGCCGCATAGACCTTCGCGTCCGAGGGCTCGCGCGGCCCCCACTCTGTGACGAGCGGCTCGATCAGGTCCCAGTGGGCGTAGCGCCGCGCCGAGAGGGTCTTGCCGACACCCGCCCTCCCGTAGCATAGGCCAATGGTCGCGTTGCGGCGCACAGCGTTGGCGAACTCGACGAAGCGCCGGTGTTCTCGTGTGGCGATGAACGTCCCGGTGCGCCGGCCGCTGCGCGTCATTTCTTCTTGTCCTCGGCATAGAGGACGATCGCTGGCGAAAGCCTTATCGGCTTTGCGGTCTTGGGCTTCGCCGACGGTGCCGGTGCTTCCAGACGAGGCAGGAACTCCGTCACCTTGCGGGCCCGGACGGCGATTTCACTGCGCAGCGCTTTGCGCCTGGCGACGCGCGCCTGCTGGATGTCCTTCAGAGAGATCGTGCGGTGCGCGTGTTCGGCACTAACGGCCCGGCACAGGAACCGATCGCGGTGGAAGACCCGGATCTCGGTTATGTCGCGCGGGTCGAAGCGAATCGAGATGTTCTGGCCGACATAGGCGGCAAGGGTCGGGTCGGCATAGCGCAGTCCCTGGAACCGGATCCCATCGCGGCGCACCAACCTGCTCTGCGCCGCCGCCATCAGAAGGAGGTCAAGCGCCTCCAGGCTGTCTGGCATTCGCGGCAACCAACCCTCCGCGACCCACGCGTCACGAGGAGATTGACCGATCTCCCTATGGGTGCGTGCGTTGTAGGTTCCGGTGATGAAGGCCTTGATCGCAGCGTCAAGCTCGGCAAGCGAGAGGCGCGGCGGCGACGCGGGTTTGCCGTTCGACAGAGCGCCAGGCATTTCCGGCAACACCTCGGTGTCGACCGTCCCGAAGAAGCGCTCGATCTTGCCGCGGCCCTGAGGTCGGCCGACGGCTGAGAACACAAGCTCGACGCGCAGATCGACGGCTACCTGTTCAAGATGCCGGCTGGTGAAGTCGCTGCCGTGATCGGTGTAGAGCACATCAGGTATGCCGCAGACCGGCCAAGTCGGCGTGTCCTTACGCCAGATCGCCTGTCGTAAGGCGAGTGCGGTCTGAACCGCGGAAGGAGCGCCCGTGAAGACGGTGTAGCCGGCGGCGGCCCTCGAATAGTCATCGAGCACCACGGTCAGCCAAGGCCGAACTGGCGCGCCATGGGCATCGAGCACGAGCAGGTCGAGCTGAGTATGATCCGCCTGCCAGACCGAATTCGGCCGCTCGGCCCTGTGCCGATGAATCAACTCGTATCGATCCCGGTAGGCCGTCGGACCATCATGGGCCAAGGTCATAAGCGCAGGATCGACGTCACGCACAATCGCATGAATGGCGGCATAGGAGGGCACCGGCCAATCGAGCTCGCCGGCGATCGCGGTGACGCGCCGGTGGATGGCCGCTGCCGACAGCCTAGGCTTCTGCAGCGCGAGCCCCTCGACCAAGCCAACGAGTTCCGACGGCACCCTCCTGCGCCCGGCATCGGAGCGACGCGAACGTGCCAGGCCGGCGAGTCCGTTGCGGCGATACCGCGCCAACCAATGCTGTAGCGTCCGGAGGGGCCGACCGGCAGCGCGCGCGGTCTCGGCGAGCGAGACGCCCTCTATCAAATGGGGCCGCAATAGGGTGAACCGGCCCATCGCTTCGACCCGCCGGTCTTCGGAGAAGCTTGTGAGGCTGTCCGATAGAGGATCGTCTTCCGAACGGTCGGGCATCGCAGCGCACCTCCGCGGAAACGCTTACGCCGCTATGGTTCATAAGAAGGGTACGATAAAAATTGCATTAAGGGGAGGTCTATCGTACATATTTGTCATGATGACCGCCCTAATCGGCTACGCACGCTGCTCCACTGACAAGCAGGATCTCGCTACGCAACGTGCAGCGCTCTTAGACCTCGGTGTCGCACCGGAACGGATCTACACCGATCACGGCCTCACAGGACGCAACCGCGCGCGTCCAGGCCTTGACCAGGCGCTCGCCGCCGCCCGCGAAGGGGACACCTTCGTCGTCACCAAGCTTGACCGCCTCGCCCGCTCTGCGCCGGATGCCCGCGGGATAGCAGATGGGCTTGCAGCACGCGGGGTCCGCTTAGCGCTCGGAGCGTCGGTCTACGATCCGACAGATCCCATGGGGAAGATGTTTTTCAACATCCTGGCGACCTTCGCCGAGTTCGAAGCGGACCTCATAAAGATGCGCACCCGCGAGGGTATGAAGATCGCCCGCGCTAAGGGCAAGCTACGGGGCAAGAAGCCAAAGCTCTCGGAAAAGCAGCACCGTGAACTGCGTCGGATGTACGACACCGGCGAATACAGTGTCAGCGACCTAGCCGAGGTATTTGCTGTTTCTCGACCGACCGTTTACCGAACACTCCGAAGGACAGACACGACTTATCCGATTTAAGTATCGTCTAGCCGGCACAACAGGAGAGTTTGGCAACATCCTTGTTGAACGTTTGGGCCGCGAGCTTTAGCCCTTCGACTGTGGTGAGGTACGGGAATACGGTCTCTCCGAGAACCTTAGCAGTCATGCCATACTTCAGCGCTATCGCCAGGGTCTGGATACTGTCTGCCCCCTCTGGCGCCAGGATCTGACCGCCGAGAAGGTGATCGGTCCTGGCATCCGCCACCAACTTAATCAGCCCTCGCGTGTCGCGCGCCGCCAGAGCCCGCGGCACAGCATCAAGTGGCAGGATGGAAGTCTTAACCTCATAGCCGGCGGCTCTTGCCGCCGCCTCGGTGTGGCCAACGCCCGCCACCTGCGGGTCCGTGAAGACAACCCACGGCATGGCGCTGTTGTCGTAGCTCAGGCTGTCGCCGTTGAGCGCATTGAGGGCCGCAAGCTTCGCGCCGTAGGCGGCCATATAGACGAACTGGTCTCGATCGGTCACGTCACCTGCGGCATAGAGGCCGGGCCGGGACGTACGCATGCGGTCATCGACGACAATCGCACCGCGCCGATCTTGCTCAACGCCGGCATCGGCGAGCCCGAGCGTCTCAGTATTGGGCGCGCGCCCGGTTGCTACCAGCAGCCGCTCGGCCTTGATCTCGATTAGCTTCCCATCTGCCTTGAGGCCTACAGTCACACCGGTTCCTTCCTGGCGGCAGGCGTCATAGGCGATGCCGCAATGAAGGATTATGCCCTCGGCGCGGAACATCTCGGCCAGAGTTTCAGAGACTTCTGGCTCTACCTGCGGCAGCAGTCGCGAACGGCAAACCACTGTCACCTTGACCCCCATGCGCGCCATCATCTGGGCAAGCTCGGCTCCGATATAGCCGGCGCCGACCACGATCAAGCTTTCGGGCAGGTCCTCCAACTCAAGTAGTGTCGTGCTGGTCAGGTAATTCACCTTGCCGATGCCCGGGAGCGGCGGTACGGCGGGCCGCCCTCCTGTAGCGATTATGGTTTGACCTGCAGAAATGAACGCGCCATTCACCATGACGCCAGCGCCTGTCAGCCGTGCTGGACCATCCAAATAGGCGATGTTCCTGTATTCGGGCAGGAGGTCCGAATACTTTTTCAGACGCAGCGTAGAGACAAGATCATCCTTGGCAGCAACCAAACTCCGCCAGTCGTCCAACTTCGCTTGGCCCGATATACCCGGAAAGCGTCCCGCTGCACGGGCACTGTGCAGCGCCTCAGCTGCCCGTATCATGGTCTTGGACGGGACGCAGCCGACATTGACGCACGTGCCACCGATCGCGCCAAAGCCAATCAGCGCCACCTTGGCGCCCTGTTCGGCCGCCGTGATGGCTGCTGAGAAGCCCGCCGACCCCGCGCCGATGATGGCGAGGTCGTAGGCGGTTCTCGAATGTTTGTTCAGGGGACAGCAGTCCGGCATTTCGGGCTCTCTCCTTGCTCGATTCAATAGGCTTGTCGCACCACGCCGGCGCGCAATGGGGCCTCCACAACCCCCAGTCCGTCAGGCCGAGAGGGATTGCTAGTACGGGCAGCAGTACCTGGCCCAGCCCGCCGGACCAGCCCGAGAGCGGCGGCGATAACTGCGCCCATCCCGGTATGGTGTCCCAGTGGTCACGAAAGTTCAGCCAATGCGCCGGTGCCGGCCAGGTAGATGGTCACATACTTCATAGGCGTCAGCCTGCCACCGACGCCGGATAGCCAGCATTGGTGGAGGCGGCAGCAATTGCGCCAGCGCTCGTGACCGACGGATCGAAGATCACTGTCGCTGTCTTGGCATCGAAATCGATCGAGACCGATTCTACGCCGGCAACGCCTTCCATTGCCTTGCGCACCGTCACCGGGCACAGCGCGCAGGTCATATTCTTGATGGCGAAAGTCGTCGTTTGGGAGGCTGCTACATCGTGTGAAGTGGCTTGAGCAGCCGCGGGCGGCAGGGTCGTTTCAGCCACCCCGCCAAGCCCAACGAGCGCCAGCAATACAGCCGCGACGACCAAAAACGGTTTCATGGCAATTCCTCTCTTGTTGGGGTCAGTAGAAAAGCGGCGCCCACCAGTTGATGCTCAGTGCCAGTAGCACGACGACGATCGAGAACCAGAGAGCGGCCTTTGTGATGATTGTCGACGCCGGCTTGGCGCAGTAGCTGCCGTCTACACAGGCAAGCCTTTCCTTGAGGTAGACCTGCCGTAATCCCAGGCCGATGAAGATGAGCGCAACGGCTGCGAAGTATGGCTTGTACGGCTCAAGGGCAGTCAGGTTGCCGATCCATGCACCGGAAATTCCGAGCGAAACAAACAGCAGGGGTAGTACACAACAGGTCGAGGCAAGAATGGCCCCGATCATCCCCCCAGCCGAAAGGATTTTACTCTTCCGGCCACCCGTATCTTCCGCAACCTCCAGTGATGTGGCTTCTGCTTCTGTCCTACTCATGCGCCATCCTCCTCGCTTGCGGCCTGAATTGAAGGTAATGTCTGTAGTGACTACAGACTCAAGGAGGCTTTCAGGGCATGGTCGATCACGTTTGCGGGAAGGGATTGAAGCGTGCAGAACTCGCTCGTCGAACGGGCTGCAATCTGGAGACCATCCGCTACTACGAGAAGATCGGCATGATGCCGGAGCCGCCGCGCACGCTCTCCGGCTATCGGGTGTATGGAGAGACGCATGTGGCGCGCCTGCGGTTCATCCTGCGTGGCCGGGAACTGGGCTTCTCCATCGAAGAACTGCGGGGGCTGCTGTGTCTGGTTGACCGGGGGACCCAGACCTGCGCCGAAGTGAAGGCGCTTACTGAACAACACCTCGCAGACATACGCGCCAAGATCGCGGATCTCCGACGCATCGAAAAGGTGCTCGCCACTACTGCAGCGCAATGCTCCGGCGAACAAGTCCCAGAGTGCCCAATGTTGGATGCCCTCGCATCGTGATTGGAACAGTCGCTGTTTTTCTCGCCGCCGCTGTTGCCGAGATTGCTGGTTGCTTTGCTTTCTGGGCGCATTTTCGTCTTGGTAGAAGTGCCCTCTGGCTCGCGCCCGGTCTCTTCAGCCTCGTGCTGTTCGCTTTCCTGCTGAGCCGAGTGGACAGCGAGTTCGCAGGAAGGGCTTACGCGGCCTACGGTGGCATCTACGTCGGAGCTTCGATCCTATGGCTCTGGCTGCTCGAACGGCAGACACCCGACAGGTGGGATGTGGGCGGTGCGACCATCTGCCTTCTGGGCGCCGCCCTTATCCTTTGGGGACCAAGAGGAGCGTGAAGTTGGTATGCGACCTGTCATCGAAGGGCCAGCTATCGGACAATCCGATACCAAATTGAATCAGATGCACAGTTCTTGTGAACAGTTCTTCGGCAAGGGCAATCGACGCCGGCCTGCAGTGAAACAATCGTCAATGGATGTGCCATATGGCGATCAAACTTCAACGCTGAATACCGCTGGAGGTCACAAACGACTTTTATCGGGCCTCCGCCGATTGTCTCCGAAAAACCCTCGTTTCTCGGAGGTCGCTTCCCGTTGTCGAGACCACCTGTCGACGCCTGACGGACTAAAGGCCGGTGGCCCTCAACGAGGCCTACGGCGGACGCAGCCGGCGGAACCAAACAAACGCAATAGAGCGGGTGGTCCAGGGAACCGGGATCGCTTCAATTGTCTTGGATAAATTGAAAAGACTCCGAGGGCGGTCGAGAACTGTTCCCGCACCTCAGGTCGTGTTACCGCTTCGGCCGATGCTTCGTCTGATCGACGAGCTTGTACCGCTGCCGCTTTTCCTCGGTGGGTGGAAGGGGCTCGTTGCGCACGACAGTACGTTCCACACTGGTACGTCCGCCGCGTGGACCAGTCACCTCATACTGGCCAGACTTCGAAGCGCGCTGCCCCGGCGTGTAGTAAGCGTCCAGCGATGCGACTTCCCTGTGACCCACCATCGCCGATGCTTCCGGCTCGAAGCTGATCCTGAGGCGCGTCCCTGTCGCTCTGGCGAAGCGACGCAAGGTTGAGATGGATGGGTTGACAGTCAGGCCCTCCATCCTGGCGACATAGGCCTGTGTCGTTGCCATGCGGCTTGCGACCTCGGCCTGAGTTAGCCTGGCGCTGCTGCGTGCGTCGACCAGGGCCCGCGCCAAGGCGAATTCCTCGTCCAGGGCCTCGTATTCAGCCCTGAATTCGGGATCGTTCATCCACTTCTCCCGCAGCTTCGCCAGCTTGGTCATTTAATCTCCTTCGCCCTACTCAGGGCCAATGCGATCTCACGTTGCGGGGTCTTCTGGGTCTTCTTGACGAAGATCCGAACGACCACGACCCTGCGGCCCGACGCCGTCACGTAGAGCGCCCGTGAAATCCCGTCGCGGCCCTTCATGCGGATCTCCCACAAGGCGCCCTGCAGGTGTTTCACATGGGGTTCGCCCACCTGCTCCAGGCCCCTGGCCTCGATCAGCTCCGCGATTCGGAGAAACCTGGCTCGCTGGTCAGCGGGCAGCGCTGTCAGCTCCCGATCGACGGCTTCGTTCAGGGTTTCGACGGTCCAGTTCATTCATACCATATATGGCATAATACCGCTGATGGCACAACGGAGGCCGGCCCATCAGGTCCTGATTACAGCGTGGCCCTAGTGGTTTGACTCCAACGCCTGCAAACCTCCCTATAGCGCCGAGGAGTATCTGGACATCCTCACCCGGCAGGGCCTGGTCGCCGCGGCCGCCGAACTGGGCAGCTTCTCGTTGCTGTCTGACACGAGGAACCGAGGCCGAACCCGGTCTGTGCGCTCGCTGTCTCCTACAAACCACCGTTTTCGAGACTCCCGAAAACCAACGTTTTTGGGAAGTCGGCCGGCCCCTAAGGCTCGATATCTTGCCCGTAATCACGCCGGGCCTCGCGGAGCGTGGCCGGGATCGCGGTCTTGACCCATGCCCGCAACCGGCGGGCGAGGTGCCTGGTGCGGCTCGTCTCGATACGGGGCAGCAGGCGCTGCTTCTCGCCGCTATTGTCGAGTACCAAAACACGATGACTCAATCGCAAAACCGGCCGCAGGTTTTGCATGCTCCGATCGAAGCGCGCGAGGGCAGAGCCCTTAGGGAAACCGCAAATGTGGGGATGTGGGTCGGCTGGAGGCCGGCCCTCGTTCTACAGGAGCCCACACCGAAGGCAGGGACCGGCCGCCGGCCCCCTACTATCGGCAGTTCGGCAATTGCCGGTGGTTCACGCTAGACGGCAACAACGGCGGGCAGGCTCGGATATCCGATAGCGGCCGAGACGTAGTAGCGATGAAAGCCATTGATGATGCGATACCGGAATTCCGGATGGCCATGCAGCGGAGCCGCTTCGATCGGTGGCAAGGTCGCCTCGTCGCTGGTCAGGGCGAAGAGAATCGGAAGCATTTTGCTCTTCTTGAAGGGCGCTTTGTCGGCCGATCGCATGGGTGGCTTGAACAGAATGAGCGGCAGGACTTGAACCTCCGCGACGGTGAGCCTCGGATTGCAAGGGTAGAAGCGCAGGCCGCGCCAGTCTTGTAGATGCATGTCGGCGAAGTGCCACCATTGGTCGGGAATGGTAAACCTGCACCCATTCGGTGTGGTGAATTCCGGCATCATGTTGGTCCCTAGTCGATGCGGCCGGTTGTCGTCTTTGGGCAGACGAGAAATATCGCCGTGACATAGATCGGCTGTCACCGATCGAGATCGATACCCTTGTTTCGTTCCTATTTAGGCCTGCGTCCAGGCTCGCTCCGGCCGCCAGGCTGCCCAAAGACGACAGCCGGATATCGGGCGCGCCTTAGCGTTCTCCGCGAACGAGCCGCTCGCTCTCGGTGCAGAGCGCGAAGATCTCCCGGTTGAAAGCGTGCTGGTAGGCAAACGTTCGGTCGCCTGTCCAGCTACACCCGGCGATCCTCGAAACGAGATCGCCGATCCGCTCCAGCAAATGGTCGTGACGGGCTTCTGTGAAGGGAAGGTCGTGAATGATCATATAGAGGTCACATAGCTTCCGGATCGCGCCCTTCTTCCAAGCAGTGTGCCAGTCACGGCATATCCGCTCGATTTCGGGATCTTCAATGTCGGCCTCGGTTGCTTCGATCGCGACTGGAGGGCCGGGAAATGTGATGACATCGGGCATTTGTGACCCACTTTCCAGGTGCGCTGCACCGCTCCCTACATGGCCCGGACGTTGACCAGAAACTGGTCAACCCGCTCTCCCAGATCCGACGCCTGCTGCGACAACTCCTGGGATACAGCAAGCATGCTCGACGACGAGCGGCCTGTCTCATCGGCAGCGGTGGCGACACCGTCTATGTTGGCAGCGACCTCTCTGGTTGCCACCGATTGCTCTTCGACAGCACCGGAGATCGACGTTCCGATCTCGCTCACCTGGGAGATGATCTGGCCGATCTCCCTGATGGCTGAAGCTGTAGCGTTGCTGGCTTCCTGGATACCATTGATTTGCTGCGATATTTCTTCGGTCGCCTTGGCAGTCTGGTTGGCCAGTGACTTCACCTCCGATGCGACCACGGCAAAGCCCTTGCCTGCTTCACCGGCGCGGGCGGCCTCGATGGTTGCATTCAGAGCCAACAGGTTGGTCTGGCTGGCAATCTCGCTGATGATCTCGGTCACCTCGCCGATCTTCTGCGCGGTGGACAAGAGTGCGTTGACCATCTCTTCTGACTTGGCAGCCTCGGCCACCGCCATACCGATCACCCGAGTGGATTCGGAAATCTGCTGCGAAATCTCATTGACGGAGGCTGCGAGTTCTTCGGTTGCTGTCGACACCGTAGAGGATTGCTGGTTTGTCTGCTCCGCCGCGGCCGCCAGGCTGGCTGCCGTCGTCTCCATCGTTGCTGCGGACTCCGCCAGCGCTTCGACCATCGCCTTCACGCTGCTCTCGAATTCGGTGGCCAGCGCTGCATTCTGCTTCTTGCGCCCTGTAAGGTCAGTGGCGATCTTCATCACCCGCCAAGGACGGCCATTGGCGTCCATAATGGGATTGTAGCTGGCCTCCAGCCAAATCTCGCGCCCGCCCTTGCCGATCCGCTTGAATTGGCCGGCCTGATACTCTCCACGACCCAGCTTTTCCCAGAACCGCCGGTAGTCGTCGGTGTCTCGCGCCGACGCCTCGGCGAACATGCTGTGATGCTGCCCTCTGATTTCGTCGAGGCTGTATCCCATCGTCTCAAGGAAATGCTTGTTCGCGGTGATGATGGTGCCATCAAGCTCGAACTCGATCGTGGCCTGCGACCGATCGACGGCATCGACCTTTCCCTGCAGTTCGGCGAAGAGTGCCTTCTGCTGCGTTATGTCGGTCGCGAACTTCACGACCCTGTAGGTCTTCCCGCGGCTGTCCAGGAGCGGGTTGTAGGACGCTTCGAGCCAGATCTCCTTGCCGCCGTTTCCGATGCGCCTGAACTGCGCCGCCTGGTACTGCCCGTCTGCGAGTGACTTCCAGAACGCCCGGTATTCGTCACTGTCGCGCTCTTTCGGGTCGACGAACATGCTGTGGTGCTTGCCTTTGATCGCCTCCGGCGAATAGCCGATCACTGCAAGGAAATTCGCATTGGCGGCGACGATGGTACCGTCGGCTTCGAACTCGATGATCGCCAGCGCATTGTCCAGCGCGGCGAGTTTTGCTGCGGCGGTACCGCGGAACAAAGACAGTGACATTGGTGGAATCCCCCATTATCCGCCTGCCTTACAATGGTCCTGCGCGGTGTGTCATGAGACGTGCGGCACCGCCTGCGGGAATGCGAGAACGAGGGTATGGACAGGACGGCTTTGAATAAAACGGCAAGCGCAGGGGAGATATTGCAGATGGTTCCGAAGGCAAATCGTTCGAAAGGTTAGCACACATTGATGTGATGAGAATTCAATACTCTCCCAATATAAATAGCATTATGCGATATATACGTGCATTTCCGGAACAAGTGAATTATATATCAAACATTATCACAACTTGACAATGCATTCACTGATCCGTGCCTCATCATCCCACTCAATAGCCTGTGGCCACTGATACAATTGGGCTGACTTTTTTTAGGGTTAATGGTCGGCCCAATATCGTCGCGCTGCGCATGGAGGCACGTATTGCTCTATTAGCGCCGATATGGGACCGGTACCATTATAGGAGGTGCCGGTTCTTCAAGATCCCCCGGTGCCCGAACAGGACGTCGGCGGGACTCGTGGAAATCCACCGTTCGAACGGTACTCAGTACCGCTCTCCGCCTTGACCATCATCGATAGAAGTGCCGCCAGCCGTTGTAGAATCGTACGTTTGTAGGAGACCGGTCCGCCCCTGGCGTTCGATCACTTCCTCATCATCCGGCCGGTCATCGAACTCCCTGCTAAGGGCTCCGCCCCCGCGCGCTTCGGAAGGATTCGACGGTCTCCCGAGGCTCGGTCGCTCCACTCCCTGCGCCCGCCGTCGAATCCTCCCTCCGCTTGCTACCCTCCGCTCCGCGCGCACTCGCGGGTTCAGGACGGGGCCTGAACCCCGCCGACAACCAGAGGGCAGGCGGACAAGGTCGGTCTCAGCCCGTTGCGGAAGCGAGGTGGCGTGCGATGGCGAGGATCAAAGGCAGTGAAGCGGTGCGTGGCGCACTGGCGTTGGCGGTATGCGAGAGCGGGAAGCCGCTGTCAGACATCAGCGATGCCGACCTCCGGAAGGCCGACTGGATTGAAACCCGGGACCTGGCCCTAGAGCTGGCGGTCAGAGGGATATGGCTCCCCTGCGACCTGGTCGACGGTGTCGATCATTTTCACCCAGAGGACCTGGTCGAGAGCTGGGCGGAGCTCGATGCGGAAACCCGGGCCTTCACGAAAACCCTGGCCGATATCCCGGCGCGGTCGATCCACGAGTAGCGAGGCGCCAAGGACGGGGCGAGTGGGGACTACCGCCCGCGGCCGCCTCGTCCTCGGCCTTCCCGGACGGCTGTCGGCTGGGCGGCGGCCCGTTGGCGCCGGAGTTCATCGGCAAGCACCTGTCGGTCCTCGGCCGACAAGGCTCTCCGATCGGCGGACCTGGTGGCCCTGATCGCGTGACGTATCTCGGCCTGGGTGGGGCCGTCCGGGGAGCGCAGGCCTGCGAGGCGGGCCTGCAGATCCGTGACCGTCTTCTGGTGGGTCGCATGTTCCGGCGCCTGGGCGTCTACAGTCCGACGAGCCTCGGTCGCCGCAATCAGACGGGGGGCGGCCTTGCCGGCTGCCTGCTGGGCGCTCCGCCTGGCCTGGCTGCGCAGGGGACCGACGCCCGTGCCATGCAGCTGCCCAAATTCCTCCGGCCGGGTTTCAAGGTCACGGATAGCTGCTGTCAGCCCCCGCCCTTCGACCGCTTTGCGGATCCGGGCTGCGGCCTCCTGCGGGTCCCGATAGACCTGCTCCAGGCTCCGCTGCAGGTCCCGCTCGTCATGGCGTGCGGTCTGAAGCGCGGCTTCTGTGTTGGCGAGCGCCTCCCGCGCCTGTCGCAGGCTTTCCTGGATCATCTTCTTCTGGTCGGCAGCTGCTTTGCCGGCATGGAGCCGCCGCGCCACCTCGGCGAGCGGTGAAAGCTGAGCATCCGGGTCGGCAGGCTTTTGACCTTCGGGTGCGGCCGGTGGTTGATCCTCGCGAGTGTCCCGAGAGCCTGGCTCGGGGCTGCGCGCTGCTGAGGACCCAGCCTGGGGGACTGGTCCATCCATGGCCTGCTCCAGTGATGAAGGGAACAGGCGGTCTTGTACCTGCGCGGTATCCAGGACAGCGGCACGTTGAGCCGGATCGGCCTGACGGCCAAGGACGGTAGCGGGCGGCGCATGATCGGCCACCGTTGTCTTGCTTCTTGCCTCGCTCCAGCGGAGGGCGAGGCCGTCCGGTGTCGCCGCGTAGGCCGCGGCGGCATAGACGTGGGCACCCTCTCGGTGCCGGGTCAGTGCGACGGTTGCAAGATGCCGGTCGAAACGGCTGTGATCGAGAATGAACGTCCGGTCGACCGTCGCGCCTTGGCTCTTGTGGACGGTCGCCGCATAGCCGTGCTGCCACCCCTGGAATGAGGGGCTGAGTGTGACATTGGCCCCGTTGTCGAGCCGCAGCTCGATCGGACTGCCGGACTTGGCGGGGCCTATGGCCGTGACGGTTCCGATCGCGCCATTGGCGGCGAGCAGCTGCCGCGGTTCGCCGCCATAGAGGTTGGAGGTGATGAGGATCCTGTCGCCGGTGGCAACACGAACCTCGCCGTCCTCGCGGCGTATGACCCGGTCGGCACTGGTCAGGAGCCCGAGCTCTCGCATGGACTCACGCGCGTCGGCATTGAGACGGCCCACATCCTTGTTGGTATAGGCGAGGATCAGAAGGCGCTGATCCGGATCTTCCGCGAGGATGGTCCTGTGATCGTCGATAAGCTGGGCCCGGGCACCGGCAGTGGGATCGAGCCTGAGCCGCACGTCTCGATCCTGTCGGTCGAGCTCGAAGCGCTGGACGAGCTCGCCGACTGCATGATCGACGCTGCGCCGTGGCTCTTCTCTGGCTTCGACCACATGCAGCGCCAGTTCGACACCATCGACGCCGAGGCGGTCGATCCAGGGCTTGTGTGCTGCGAGATCCGCGCCGATGCGCAAAGCGGCCTCAGCGCGCTGGTGAATCGCTTCGACACCCTTCTCCCTGTCGCCTTCGGCAAAGGCGCGGCCGGCAACCTGGCGGTCGGAGACATAGTCCAGGACATTTCGAAGAAGGGTCTGTTCGTGGATCGAGAGTTTCCGGCCGAGCGCCTGTTCCGCCTCCTTGGTCTGCGCATCGCGGTCATAGCCCTCGATGCCGGTCCGGAAGTACCCGCGACTGCCATAGGCTTTGAACGCCTCCCGGGCAGTGTCGGCGGAGCCGGACGCCAAGCGGGCACTGGCCTCCTGCTGCCATGCCTCGCGCTGGCGGCGCACCTGGGTCAGCCGGCTCGGCGGCGCTTCCTTCTGAACCGCCCGTAGGGCGCCGCCGGCGGCGATCGGCTGAAGCTGCTCTGGGTCACCGGCCAGGACGACCTTGGCGCCAACCGCGTCCAGCCGGTGCAGGACACGATCGAGCTGTTCATGCCCGACCATCCCGGCCTCGTCGATCACCACGACGGAGCGGGCACCGACGGCGTCTTTCGTCCGGCGCTCGGTCTGCTTGGCAATCCAGTCGCGTGTCCGGCGATCGAGGACCCGGACCTTCTCGGCGTTCTCGATGGCGGAAGCGCGCGCCATCCAGACCGCCCGCTTGCCCGGCTCACTCTGTTTTTCGGCCGCGAAGCGGGCGCCATGGGCTAGGCTTTCGCGGGTGGTCGGGTCCAGCCGGCCGGTTCGCCTGAGCTCTGCAAAGGCAGATTCTGCTGTGAGCCGCTGTTCCAGGCGATGCAGGGTCGTCGCCTGGATGCCTGTCTCGCCAAGCGCCTGAGCGGCAATCCCCGAGGGCGCCGCACCGAGCACCTGGCGGCCATCGCGCTGCCAGATGTGGCGCGCCGCTTCGAACGCAGTCGACTTGCCGGCGCCGGCGGCGCCGGTCACGACAGCGAGCCGGGTGCCGGTCGTGGCGTGCAGCACTGCGGTCGCCTGTTGATCGGTGAGATCGGCGCCTGTGCGCTTCTTGAACTCGCGTTTGTATCGCCGAAGGGCGGCGCCGGCGCGCAGTCGGCCGACCGCTCCGTGCCGGTCGGCTGCCATGCGCGCCGCCGTCTCCAAGAGACGGGCTTCGGCCTGGACCACCGCCCGGGTGCTCAACTGGCGCTCGCCACTCTCCGGATCCTCGGCCACGGTGACGGTATCCGGGTCGAAGAGGATCGCGCGCATGGCGTCGACAGCCGCATCCCGGGACCCTGATCGCTCCACCAGCTCCGCGGCCAGCAGGGTGTCGCTGACCACGGTGCGCTCGCGCACAAGATCGTCCAGGACCTGCAGGGCCTGCCGGCGTTCGGTAAGGGGCGCCTGGGCCTGGCTTTCCGCGACAGCGGCGCGGATCGCCGCCCTCCCCGCATCGTCGAGATCCAGCTTTTCGAGACGCTGCGCCGCCGACCCCGGCTTGCTGTCCGGGCGCAGGGCGCCGAAGAGCTCGGGATAATGCGCGGCGACGTCGAGGGCCGTTTCCGGTCGCTCAGCATACATGGCGAGCCATCGCTCGCGGGCAAGCGGGCGATGCGCCTTTGCAAAGGTCGTGCGGATCCAGGTCTCCAGGCTCTGATCGGTCTTCTTCGGCAGGGCCGGCAGAGCCGGAAGGAGCGGCGTCTCGCCGGTAGGCGGAAGGCCGAAGCGCTCCACCCACGCCGGGACCTGTTGGAGGGCCAAGGCGAGATCGGCCGGGACGCGCTTGTCGTGTGCCGTGATGCGATCGCGGAGCCAGGTCTTGGCCGCCGCCGCCGACCTGGCCCGCACCGTCCTGTCGCCAACGGCCTTGAGTTCACGCGCCCGGCTGAGCCGGCGGCCGCGATGCTGGGGACTCTCCGCGGACTGCAGGACCGCGGCGGCCTTCCCGCGCCAGGTCTTCGACAAAGGCACGTCGCCGCCGGTGAGTTTCAGGGCGGCAGTTCCCTCGATCGGGGTGCCGAAGACTTCGGGCCGATTGTTGGCGTACCAGAACGCGGTGCGATGTGCCTCGGCCGCCATTTCAAGGAACCGGCGGGCGGCCAGCTCCCGGCTGTCGACGGAAAACCGGGCCGCCGCCCATGCTTCCAGACCCTGCAGGGCGCGCTTGGACGGAGCCGGCAGTGACACGGCCGCCGGCGGCGCGATCGCCGTTGGGTCGTCGCCGGCTCGCATAGCCTCCCAGCTCGGCCCGTGTCGCGCATACCAGACGGGCGCCTGGCGCTCCAGAAGTTGCGGCTTGGGCAATCGGCCGCGGCGTTTCGGCTCGAAGCGATTGGGCGCGCGCACCGGCTCCGCGCCGGCGACGATCTCGGCCTGCAATTGCGGCCGATCGATCCGCCGGGTGGCGGTCATGTCGATGCCGTGGCGGGCGGCGACACGGGCGAAGCGGCGACGCATCTCCAGGATGTCCCGCGTCTGGATCTGCAGGCGGCCTTTGCCAGGATCGGACGATTTCATGCCGAGCACGATATGGATGTGGTCCGGACCTGAGACCTTCCCCCTCCCCTGACGCAGGTGCGGGACGTAGAAGGCCGGGTAGCTGTCATCGGCCCAAGGCGCGATGAAGTCCTGCGCGATCAGCTCGGCGACGAGCGGATCGACCCGAACGTCCTTCGGAAAGCTGAGCACGAAATGACCGGTCTGCCGGTTTCGGAGCCGCTCCTGCTCCGGCAGGCCGCGCCGGAGATGCTCGGGCAGCGCCCGGGCTGCCGGCGACAGGTTCTCCTCGTCCGGCATCAGGTTGAGCCGGTCGGCGGCCGCTTCCGGAGTGTGGTGACGGCCTTCGGAATCCCGGAGCAGTGTCCCCGGCGGGACATGCTCCGAACCGTCAGCGACATAGCGGGTGGTGGCGATCGCCGCCCGGGCCGATTTCCCGAAGCCGACAACCTTCACCACCGCCTCGCGGCTGGGCGCGGTCATGAGCCGCGGCCTTCCCAGAAGCCGACGACACGGCGGGCGGCCGCGACCTGGTCCAGGGCCTCGTCCACCAGCTTTTCCAGCTGCGGCGACACCTCGACGTCGCGGCCTTCCTGGCGGGCGAAATGCATCGAGTGCACGACCTGGTTGATGTTCTGGCCGATCGGCCGGAGCTCGCGAACCAGACGCCGGAGCTGCTCGATCTCTTCAGGGGCTGGGACACGACGCTCGGTGACGGCTGCGCTGATCGCGTTCCGAAGGAATGCGGCACGGCCCTTCTTGTCGCGCGGCAGCTCGTCGGCGATCGCCGGGTCGAGCCGGACGCTGACCGTCACCTTCGGTAGACCGGACGCCATTGCCCCTCGCTGCCTCTCCGTTCTCGGCCGCCGTTCGGCCGCCTTGGCTCCTGGGGCCATAGCCCCTGCCCGGCCGCAGGCCGGTCCCGCGGAGCGCAGGGACGAAGGCGCGGAAACCGGAGGTTTTGGCGCCTTCGTCGGGGATTTCGTATACGAAATCCCGTACCTGCCACCCTTAAGTCCCTCGGAGTGTAGCTCACGTCGAATCACACACCCAAGGATTTCTGCGACTTTCATGACGACGCACCACATATCCCCTCGCCGGCCAGACAGAGACTGTCGGGCGATCCGGGTGGACAGCCGGTCTTGTCAGATGGACAGAGGGAAAAGGGTCGTGGACGGCGCCTGCCGGCATTGGGACAGCGCCCGAAACCGACTGGCCAGCGCCTATACGCAGGGGCCACCGCCCCGGCCCGCCGCCCCTCTCGGCGGACGGCCGGTGGCGCCCGACCGGTGAGGGACCCGCGCCTATTCAGGCGGGTCCGGCTGTGGCATCGAGGGTGTGGGAAAGATCGAAGCGAGCGGCGAAAGCCCTCGCCTGCCCGGGCTCCAGGAAGAAGAACCGGAGATGGTCCTGAGGAGCGGAACCTGGTTCCTGGGTGCTATGGTTGAAGGCGGCCCAGCTGCCCGGCGGAAGGTGTGCTTCGCACCAGCCATAGTAGGCGTCGATCGCGAGCCCGAAGCCATTCCGCGGCACGGGGACGTCGATCGTGTGCAGATGGGTCCGGGCGACCAAGGTCCGGCGTGAGATGGATCGGCGGCTTGCTCGACGTGATCGGTACATAGCGGGAACATGGGGGCACTGTGCGAACCGCGCCAGCCTGTCGAATCTGGATCCTGATCCTGGCCCTGTGGAGCCTGCCCTCAATCGCCGGCACCGATCCCCCTGTCCTCGCTGGCCGCGCCAGCGTGATCGACGGCGACACGCTGGAGATCCATGGCCAACGCATCCGGCTAAGCGGGATCGACGCGCCGGAATCATCCCAGCAGTGCGAAACCATGGCCGGCGAAGCCTGGCCATGTGGCCGCCGTGCCGCACAGGCCCTCGATCGCAAAATTGGGGCGAGCCTGGTCCGGTGCGAAACGCAGTCGCTGGACCGATACGGTCGGTTCATCGCAACCTGCTCCGCCGGCGCCGGGGATCTTGGGACCTGGCTGGTCCGGAGCGGGTGGGCACTCGCCTATCGGCGATACTCCCTGGCCTATGTGGATGAGGAGCGCGCCGCCCAGGCCGATCGAGCTGGAATCTGGAGCGGCCGCTTCACGGCACCATGGGACTATCGGGCCGCCCGCCGCTAAGCGCGGCGGCCGGCCTGGCCCGCCGGTTCAGCTGGTCCCCGCCTCGGCCTCTTCCTTGCGGGCCGGCTCGGCAGGACCGTTCCTTTTTGGCGCCGGCGGCGGCAGGTCATCCGATAGGGTCTTTGCCAGCGAGATGATCTGCTGCCGCACTTCCGGCATCGGGATCCGGCTGAAGGCGCGGCAAAGATCCTGCATTTCCTGATAGAGCAATGTCGTCTCGACCGCGCTGGTATCCTCTGGGACCATAGTTTCCAGTTCGGAGAAGGCCGCTCTGGCCGCACCGTCGGCGTCGTGCAGCCCCTCGAAGAAGAAGCCAATCGGGACGCCGAGTGCATCGGAGAGAGCATGAAGCCTCTCGATGGTGATGCGGCTCAGGCCGGACTCGTATTTGTGGATCTGCTGCGGCAGGACACCGACCCGCTCGGCGAGGTCGGATTGTCTCAGGTCTCGCAGGATTCGACCCAATCTCAACCGTGCCGCGACATGGCGGGCGACTCGTGCGTCTTCGGACACATCGCCTCCGGGAATGTTTTGCGCCCATGATGATAGGTCCAGTCCGTCAGGAAACGAAACCTGGTGTCACGACATCGGCGGTACCGGTGGCTTTCGGCCCTGCCAGCGGGGCGGCGGATCCGACCGTTCGGTCGGATCCGCCTGCCGGCGATCGCGGGCCTGATAGATGCTGGCGGCAAGATCGAGTTCGCCTCGCTCGGCCTTTGCCACCATGCCGCGGAGATAGCCGCCAGGTGATCGAATGTCCGACCGTTTGGACACGATCACGGCGACCGCGGCGGCCGCCCTCTCCCGGCCCATGACGAGACATGCCCTGCCCCAGGCGTCCTGGCTGATCCCGAGACCGTGTCTCAACCGGTCGGCGGCACCGACGATCTCGCGCCAGTCGGCTTTGCTCGCGCTGACGCCTTCCGCGATCAGCTCCGGTACCGCAAAAACGAGCAGCTGCGGGCTCACGGGTCGCCGCTCGTCCCGGTCGGTGCCGCCGCTCTGCTGCTCCCCGCTTATGTGCCTGCCGGAGCCGGAACCGCTACGGCCGCCCTGCCGGTCCTGTGCCTTCGGGCTACCGGTATCGCGAAGCGATGGGTGGTGGGGTTGTAGTTGTATGCGGCGGAAATTGATTTCCTCCGCGCCGGTAATATCACCGGGAAAAGCATCCGCTGCGCGGTCGCGGTCGGCGGCCGCACATGCCGTTTCGAAAGCGCCGGCAGCTTCGACCTGCAGCGCTTCCAGGGCCGCGACAGCGGCCTGCAGCTCCGCATCGGATTCCGGAACGCCGACCGCACCGGCGCGACGCTCGATGTCGGACCAGGTTGTCGTTTCCGGCAGTTCCGCCTCCGTGGCCGCTTCCAGGATCTGTGCGATCCCTTTCCGGGCGATGGTCAGTCGCCGCCGGAAGGCGGCGCGGGCCTCGCGCTGGGCCGTCGCGGCCTCGGCCACGGCCTCGAACTCAGCCCGCCTGGCGGCGAGCGGGGACAGGTCGAAGCCGTAGGCGAAGACGATCTGTCCGTCCGCGCCACGGCGGCCATAGCGCCGGCCGGTCGGGCTCTCCACTGTGGCGATGAGACCGAGGCGCTCCAGTGCCCGGAGCCGGTTTCGGACCTGTCTGTCCGTGATGCCGAGCTCGTGACAGAGGCAGGCATTGGATGGCCAGACGATAGGCCGGGCGCCATCCCGCCAGTCCTGCGGTTGGGTCCAGCTCCACAAGAGGTCGATGGTTTCCCGCAGATGGGCGGAGATGCCGACATGCGGAGCGGCCCTTTTGAAGGCTGCCAGGATGCGGGCGAGCCGCTGCTCGGTGGTGCCGGCGAAGCGCTCGGCCGCCGCCTCGGTGGCGATCGACATGCGCGAGACCGTTCGGAATCCCGACGAATGTCGGGCCGTGTCGTGCGTCATCAGATTCCCTCGTGTCGGCGGGAACCGCGCACAGCCCGACCCGTTGCGAAAAATACCCTTTTCCGCTTGCGTCGCCGGATGATGCTGTGGGATAGTCAGGACATCAGATCTGGGTCCTGACTTTCCTTGGGTTCCCGAAAAGCCCCGCGGTTGCCGCCGCGGGGCTTTTCCGTTTCTACCTACTTACCCGCTATGTCTGCTCCCCTATTTGGCGCCGCACGATCGGTCTGGATCGCATGGCGAACGCCGTATAGTGTGGCCTGCAGCCTCATTGCCGCAACATTTCGCGTGCGAACCGCATGTTCTCGCGGATTCGACACCCGAGAGTGCGGTTGTGCCGTGCAACGAATCTCCGCCTATAGGCTCCGACTCGCCGCAAAGCTAAGTTTGTAGGTGTTTGCAGTTGTACGCAATACGCGCGACAAACCGCCTGACAGGCGAATTACGTGATCGCCTAATCCTGGAAGTTAGTCAGTCGGCCGGACCTGCGGTCCGGCCGGTGAAGTCTCTTCCGACCGGCCGCGGCCTCTGGCGGCCGCCTTTAGGCCACTCACGCCCTTGACGGTCGGCCAAAGGCCGCCGATAGGCTCCTTCCCCCAGGGCTCCGCCCTCTCGGCCCCCGCACCGCTTCGCTGCCGCTCAGCTGGGGGCCGTTCACCCGGGCGCCCACCAGGGTTCACCCCCAAGCCGCGCGTGCCGGGGTCTAGGTCCGTCCTGCTCGCCGTCCAGGGTGCGCGCGCAAGCGCGCCGGCCGCGAAGCGGCCGCCCTGGACCGCTCCGCGGGCCGTCCCTGGACGACCCCTGCGCGGCTCCGGGGTTCACCGGAAGAGCGCTCTTAATGGGGATGGCGAAACCCGGGGCGGAAGGGAGATCCCGGGGCGTTCAGATTTCGCGCTGTGGTGGCATAGGGAGAGGCTGGCCGGGGTGTCGGGCCCGGCCAGCGAGGCGCGCGCAATGGCCGGCAGTCGAGCAGGCCGCAGGGCCTGGGAGACGAGCGCAGCGACAGCGCCGGCGGCCGGACGGACCGCTGGGTCCGGACGTCGCGCGGCCGGCAGGCCGACGCCGGCGGGACCGTCGGAAGCTAGGCCGGCTCTCCGCGATAATAGGCTGGCCGCTCGGCGATCGCCGCCTCATAGAGCTGGTCGACCAGAAGCGGAAACCGTCGTTCCAGGCGCCGGCGCAGGTTCTGCCGGCGCACCCTCCCTTTCGCCTCGGCCGACCATCGCACCGGCGGCGCCGTGGGCTGGAAAGTCAGGCAATGACACCAGCCATCCCCCGGCACGTTGTCCGGCATTTGGGCGCGGATCTCAGCCTCGGCGGCCCGCTCCAGAAGGGTCACGCTCCACCTGGTGCGGTGCTTGTCGCCAAAGGTCGGGATGTCCGCCGGCGGATCGGTGTAGGGGTTGCCCCATGCCAGCGACAGAATCATCCGGTCGGGCGGCCGCCTGCTCACGGCCTCGGCCCCCGGCGGATCGTCTCGATAACGGTCACCTCGTAGCCCGGCGAGAACTCGGCCGGGTCGCAACCCAATAGCTGCCGCTCGCCAAGGGCGAGCGCGGCCGCCGCGTCGGCGGCCTCGATGACGGTTTCGGTCATGGTACCGGTGTCGCTGCGCCACACCACGACCGCGAAGAACCGCCGGCGGCGAAAGAAGGAAAATGTCGGCATGTCCAGGCCTCCGGGGATGGGGCCGCCTATGCGGCGGCCCGTTCTTCCTCTGCCTCGGCCGGCCGGTTCCTGGCGGCGGCCTCGATGAGGTAGTCGGCCGCCTTCTGGGCCTCGGCCGCGGCCTTGAAGATCAGCCGCTTGTCGTTCTTCAGGGCCTGCAACCAGTTCGCGATATAGGCGGCATGATCCTCGCGCGGTTCGATGGCAAGACCCAGCTCGGCCGCCAGGAAGGCCGCGCCGATCTCCGCCACCAGTTCCTCATTGGCATACCGCTCTTTCGGGGTCTCCCCCGGCATCTCCCGGTCAAGACGGCTCTCGTGGCTGGTCCAGTGCACCGCCTCATGGGCGACGGTCTCGTAGTAGGAGGCTGCGCCGTCGAATGCCTCGAACGGTGGCATCTGGATATGATCCAGACCGGGTGAGAAAAACGCCCTCAACCCGCCATGCCGGATGTCGGCACCGATGGCGGCAAAGAACGCCTCCGCTTCGGCAATCGGCGCGTCGGGGTTCGGCGCGCTGTCATGGGTGGCGTAGTAGTGCGCCGGCAAGCCGTCGATCTGTTCGACGTTGAAGACGGAATACCCCCGCCGGAACCGGATCGTCTGGCCTTCCCCCTCGCTGCCGTCGTCGCCGCCCTCGCCTTCCTTCTCGACGGTGCCGGAATAGGTCACAAGGGCCGACTTCTCGCCCTTACTGACCTGCCCGCCGAGGGCCTGGGCCTGCTTGTACGTCATCCAGATCGGCGCGGTGTATCCCTGGACTTCTGCCATCACCCAAAGCATCAGCACGTTGATGCCGCGATAGGGCGTGCCGCAGGACCGCAACGGGCGATGGATCGGCCCGGCGACGTGGCCGCCCGCCCAAGGCTTGCACCAGGGCCGGACACCCTTTTCCAGCTGCTCCACGATTGTTGCCGTCACACGCTCGTAAACGTCCTGTCGGTCGCCATTGTCCCGCTTCCGCGAATACCGCTTGCCCATCGTCTGCCCCTCCACTGGCTCACAAATCCAAGGCCGGAGGCCTTCCCCCGTCCTTCGGACGGGTTCAGGCCCCGTCCTGAACCCCGAGTTCGCGCGGAGCAGGGGGTAGCAAGCGGAGGGAGGATT
>MDTD01009024.1_pt1 | contig 46362 bp, 54 predicted proteins | sample 811221 | NCBI WGS metagenome assembly MDTD01 (sample SAMN05326646, study PRJNA326480) | marine metagenome | isolation source: seawater | place: Pacific Ocean: South West | collected 2011 | reverse complement strand
CGCCTCGATGCCGATAGCGGCGAGGCCCGCGTCGGTGATGTGCAGGAGTATGGCGTTGCCGTCCTCGTCGTTGCGCCAGATGCGATTGAGCGCGGCGTCCGCCTTGGTCCGGCTGTCGGTCGCGGTCTCCGCGATCAGCCCGCGCTTCAGCAGCGCGCCAACCACCTTGTGGGCGGCGCCGCCGCGCAAGCTGCCGGGCAGCGGCAGGACGTTACGGTCCTCGCGCTGCGCGGCGGCGCTGAGGATGATCGCTTGCGTGTCGGAAAGCTTGGTCATGGGGTCGTCTCCGTATTCGGGCCCGCGACATGCGGCGCCTTCTACGACCCGTTTGCCCGACTTACGCGGCCCCACTGGGGCCACGGTTCGGGCTCACCGCGCATGGCGCGCGGCGGGAGTTCCGGCGGTGCCGGAGATCAGCGGGCGTATTCGCCTTCGCGGAACAGGAAATGGGTGATTTCCCTGAGGTCGCTGGCGACGTGCTCGAGCGACCCGACGCTGCCCCAGTTGACGGCTTCTGGGTCGAACCCGAAGTGGTCGTCGCTGAGCGCCTGCAGGCGGGCGAGCATCTCGTCGATCTCGGCCTTCTTTCCGATGAAGGCGGCGAGTGCGTTCGCCCGGATCCTCGAACCGGTGGCGGAACCGGGCTCACCCTGGTTGCGCCGGGCCTTCTCGGCGCGGTCCTCAAAGCGCGGGGTGGTAATCGGGTTCAGTCGGGCGGTTGTCATCCTGGTGTCTCCTTTCGGTGCGTCGTTTCGTTGAATTGAGCTTCGCTCCGCCGGGCCCGCTCATCCAGTTTGATCGCAGCAATTTCATGGCTTTTATCGAATCGCCGGGATCACTTCATGTCATCGCCCGCCCAGCCGATCTCGGTGATCGCCAAGCTCCTGGATCTCTCGGAACGACGGGTGCAGCAGCTGAGCCGCGAGGGCGTGATCCCGAAGGCCACGCGCGGGCAGTACGACTTGATCGGCTCGGTGCGGGGATACGTGCGCTACCTCCGCGATCAGGCCGCGAAGGCGCAGGCCGGCGCGCCCGATTACGCCTCGGAACGCGCGCGGTTCATCCGGGCCCGGGCCGATCTCGCGGAGATGGAGGCGGAGGCGAAGCGCGGCGCGGTGATCGCGGCCGAGGACGTCGAGGCCGCCTGGATCGCGGTGCTCGCAGCCCTGCGCACGCGGCTCCTGGCGTTGCCCGACCGGCTCGCGCCGGCCGTGCATGCGGAGGCGAGCCCGGCCGGGGTGCGCGACGTGATCAGGGGTGCCATCCGCGAGGCGCTGGAAGAACTGGCGGAGAGCGATGTGCGCCCCGGACGAGACGACAACGCGGACATCGGTGCTGACCCTGCCGGGGACGGCGGTCCTGCGCCGGACGGTGCGCGCGGCACTGAAGGTGCTGACCCCGCCACCGGAGATGACGATCAGTGACTGGGCGGACGCGAACCGCAGGCTGAGTTCCGAGGCAAGCGCGGAGCCGGGGCGCTGGCGCACCTCGCGTGCGCAGTACCAGCGCGGGATCATGGAGGCGATCTCGGATGCCCGAACACAGACCGTGGTGATCATGTCGTCCGCCCAGGTCGGGAAAACGGAGATCCTGAACAACGCGGTGGGCTACCACATCGACCAGGATCCGGCACCGATCATGGTGGTGATGCCGACCGAGCGGGATGCCGAGACCTGGTCGAAGGACCGCTTCTCGCCGATGGCGCGGGACACGCCCTGCCTCGCGGGAAAGATCGCGGACCCGAAGTCGCGGGACGGCACCAACAAGATCCTGCACAAGCGGTTTCCGGGCGGGCACCTGACGATTGTCGGCGCGAATGCCCCCTCGGGGCTTGCGAGCCGGCCGATCCGGATCCTGCTGTGCGACGAGGTAGACCGCTACCCCTTCAGCGCGGGCGCCGAGGGCGATCCGGTGAACCTCGCGAAGAAGCGGACGGTCACCTTCTGGAACCGCAAGATCGTGCTGGTCTCGACGCCCACGATCCGGGGAGCGAGCCGGATCGAGACGGCCTATGAGGAAAGCGACCAGCGGCAGTTCCGAGTGCCGTGCCCGGACTGCGGCACCGAGCAGGTGCTGACCTGGGGCCAGGTGAGGTGGGACAAGGCGCCGGATGGCAGCCACCAGCCCGAGACAGCGCGGTACCATTGTTCCGATTGCGACGCGGCATGGACCGACGAGGTCCGGTGGGCAGCTGTAAGAAAAGGCCGCTGGATCGCCGACAAGCCGTTCGCCGGCATCGCCGGGTTCCACCTGAACGAGATCTACTCGCCCTGGGTCCGGCTCGAGGCGATGGTGAAGAGCTTCCTCTCGGCGAAGGCCGGCGGTGACGAGGCGATGAAGACCTTCGTGAACACCTCGCTCGGCGAGACCTGGATGGAAACCGGCGAGGCGCCCGACTGGCAGCGGCTGGCAGAGCGCCGTGAGGCGTGGTCCCCAGGCACCGTCCCTGCGGGTGGCCTGTTCCTCACCGCGGGTGCCGACGTGCAGAAGGACCGGATCGAGGTCGATGTCTGGGCCTGGGGCCGTGGGCTGGAAAGCTGGCTCGTCGATCATGTCGTGATCGAGGGCGGCCCGGCGCGACCCGAGAGCTGGGAGACGCTGACCGGTCTTCTCGGGCGCAGCTGGCGGCATTCCGGCGGCGCGGAACTGGGCCTGGCAAAGCTCGCCATCGACACGGGGTATGAGACCAGCGCGGTCTATGCATGGTCACGCCAAGTGGGCTTCGCGCAGGTGGCGCCGGTGAAGGGCCTTGACGGCTTCAACCGGGCGAGCCCGGTGTCGGGGCCGACCTATGTCGATGCCACCGTCGCGGGCAAGCGGCTCCGGCGCGGGGCCCGGCTCTGGACCGTCGCCACCTCGACCTTCAAGGCCGAGACCTACCGCTTCCTGCGGCAGGACCGGCCGACAAGAGAGGAACAGGCGGCGGGCGCGTTGTGCCCGCCCGGCACGATCCACCTGCCGGACTGGGCAGACGGCGAATGGCTCAAGCAGCTGACCGCCGAGCAGCTGGTGACGGTGCGGACGAAACGCGGCTTCGCGCGGCTCGAATGGCAGAAGATCCGCGAGCGCAACGAGGCGCTGGACTGCCGGGTCTATGCCCGCGCCGCGGCCTGGATCGCCGGCGCGGATCGCTGGCCCGAAGCACGCTGGGCCGACCTGGAAGCGCAACTCGGCGTGGCGAAGCAGGACGGGCCAGAGGCCGGTCGGGCAACGGCGCCGGCCGTGCCGGCACGACCGATGCCGCGCCGGCGCATGGTGCGCTCGAGCTACATGAGGTGATCCATGGCCACGGCCGCAGAGCTTCGCGCCCGCCGCGACGCGCTGAGCGCGCAACGGTCCTCGGGTGTCGCCCGGGTCAGCTATGACGGCAAGACCGTGGAGTATCGCAGCGTGGCCGAGATCGACCGCGCCATCGAGGCGCTGGATCGCGAGATCGCGGCGGCGGAAGGCCGGCGGATCGTCCGGCAGCTGCGCGTGACGACCACCAAGGGGCTGTGAACCATGGGGCTGTTCGACCGGTTTCGCCGCCAGTCCGCTGGCGGCCCCGCATCCTCCGGGCTTACGCGGCTCCCCCGGAGCCACGGTCCCTCCGGACTGCGCGCCCGTCTCGAAGGCGCCATGGCGAAGCGGCGGCTGCGGGGCTGGAACCCGCCGCTCGAGAACATCAATGCGCTGGTCGCCTCGGGCGGCCCGCGTCTACTGGCGCGCTCCCGCGAGCTGGTGGTCACCAACGGCTATGCGGCCAATGCCTGCGAGGCCTGGGCCGCGAACCTCGTCGGCGACGGGATCAAGCCCTCGTCGCTGCTGGAGGACGGGGACCTCAGGGACAAGGTCCAGCGGCTGTGGCTCGCCTGGACCGACGAGGCCGATGCCGACGGGCTGACCGACTTCTACGGTCTGCAGGCGATGGTCGCGCGCGAGATGTTCGTGGCCGGCGAATGCTTCGTGCGGCTGCGCCCGCGTCGGGCCGAGGACGGTCTCACGGTGCCGCTGCAGCTGCAGCTTCTCCAGTCCGAGATGCTGCCCTTCGAGAAGACCGAGACGGCCGCCAATGGCAACCGCATCCGCTGCGGGATCGAGTTCGATCGCGTAGGCCGCCGCGTGGCCTACCACTTCCGCCGCCGCCATCCTGGCGACAGCACCGATCAAGGCGCGGTCATCCCGGAGACGGTGCGCGTGCCGGCGGCGGACGTGCTGCACGTCTACAGGCCCATCGATGCGGGCCAGATCCGGGGGCTCCCGCATATCGCGCCGGCCATGGTGCGGCTGTTCCTGCTCGACCAGTATGACGACGCCGAGCTCGACCGGAAGAAGACCGCGGCGATGTTCGCGGGCTTCATCACCAGGACCGCGCCGGAAGAGCCGATGATGGGCGAGGCCGAGGCCGATCCCGACGGCGCGGCCATCGCCAGCCTCGAGCCCGGCACGATGCAGGTGCTGCTGCCCGGCGAGGACGTGAAGTTCTCGTCCCCGGCGGATGTCGGCGGCGGCTACGAGGCATTCCAGTACCGCACGCTTCTGGCGGTCTCGGCCTCGCTGGGGCTGCCCTATCACCTGGTGACGGGGGATGTGCGCCAGGCGAACTACTCGTCCCTGCGCGCCGAGCTGGTCGAGTTCCGCCGCCGCATCGGCCAGCTGCAGCACGGGGTGCTTGCCCATCAGCTCTGCCGGCCCGTCTGGGGGCGCTGGCTGGAGATGGCGGTGATCTCGGGCGCGCTCGATGCCGATCCCGCGGCGGCGCGCCCCGTTCAGTGGATCCCGCCGCGCTGGGACTGGGTCGATCCGCTGAAGGACATCCAGGCGCAGGTGCTGGCGATGGAGGCCGGCATCACCTCGCGGCGCAAGGTGGTCGAGGCCACCGGCTACGACATCGAGGAAGTGGACCGCGAGAACGCCGCCGACGCCGCCCGCGCGATGGGGCTCGGCCTGCGCTACCGCACGACCCCCGGCGAGACGCAGGGCGCACGCGCGACGCCGGCAACGCGGGCCAAGCCCGGCAATGGCGCCGGCGACGACACGGGCGACGGCGCGGCGGCGACCGATCCGGCCACCGAACAGGAGTGACGACATGGCAAGCTGGTATGCGATCCGCGCCCGGGGGACGGGGGCGGAAGTGCTGATCTATGACGAGATCGGTGCCTACGGCATCTCCGCCAAGGGGTTCCTTGCGGAACTGGGCGCGCTACCCGAGGCCACGCCGGTCGATCTGCGGCTCAACAGCCCCGGCGGCTCGGTCTTCGATGCGGTCGCGATCCACAACGCGCTGAAACGGCACGAGGGTACGGTCACGGTCTGGATCGACGGCATCGCCGCCTCCGCCGCCTCCTACATCGCCATGGCCGGCGACGAGATCGTCATGCCCGAGAACGCCTTCCTGATGATCCACGACCCGGCCGGTCTCGTGATGGGCACGGCCGAGGACATGCGCGCCATGGCCGAGGCGCTCGACAAGGTGAAGGGCAGCCTTGTTGCGGGCTATGCCGCGAAATCCGGCCGGACACCGGAGGAGATCTCCGCGCTCATGGCCGCCGAGACCTGGTTCGACGCGGGCGATGCGGTGGCGCGGGGCTTCGCCGACCGGCTGGTCGAGCCCGTCCGCATCGCCGCACGCTTCGACATCGGACGCTTCCGCAATGCGCCGCCTGTCCTGGTCGAAGCGGTCGGGGTCGAGCCGGAGCCCGACAACGGACCCGACGAAGGGAGCACCGAAGCCGCCGACGAAGCTGCCGAAGCCGGCCACTTCGAGGACACTGAAGACGATCGGGCTACCGCTTCCGATATCCCGGAGCCGCCGGCAGAGGCGCCGCCGCCAAGCGAAACGCCACCCGATCTTGCCGCGATCCGGGCCGAGGCCATGGCGCATGCCCGCGCGGTGGTCGATCTCTGCCGCCTGGCCGGCCAGCCGCAGATGGCGGGCCGCTTCCTCGAACAGGACGTGAGCCTCGACGAGGTCCGCGCGGCGCTCCTCGCCGCCAAGGCCGAGGCGGAACCCGAGATCGCGCCCCATCATCCACAGCCCGGCCCGGGTCCTTCGGCGCGCCCCTGGGCCGACATCATCAACCGCACCTTCAAGCGCAAGGATTGACACATGACCGTTCTGTCCGAGACCACCCACCCGGGCGGCTTCCTCGTCTGGGAGGCCTTCCGGGACTACACCCGCGAGGTCGTCACCATCGCCACCGGCACCGCCAGCCCGGTGCTTGCGCCCGGCACCGTGCTGGGCCGGATCACCGCGACGGGCAAATACGCCGCCCACGATCCGGCGGCGACCGACGGCACCGAGACCGCCGTTGCCGTGCTCTGGGGCAAGGCCGATGCCACCGCCGCCGACGTGCCGGCGGTCGCGCTCCTGCGCGGGCCCGCCATCGTCAACGGCAAGGATCTGGTCCTGGCCGGCACGCTCACCCAGCCCGAGATCGACGCCGCCCACGCCGCGCTGGCCGCGGCCGGCATTCTCGTCCGATAAGCAAGGAACACCATCATGCCCACCATGGACATCTTCGACACCGATGCCTTCTCGGTGATCGAGCTCACCCGCGCGCTGGAAAACATCCCCTACAAGCCTGCAACGCTCACCGGGTCGGGGCTGTTTGCCGAGCGCGGCGTGCGCTCCCGCACCGTCGTGATCGAGAGCCGCGACGGCACGCTGTCGCTGATCCCGTTCTCCGAGCGCGGCTCGGCCTACGAGCAACAGATCCCCGAACGGCGGGACGTGCGGGCCTTCGTGTGCCGCCAGTTCAAGAAGCAGGACGTGCTCTGGGCCTCCGAAATCCAGGGCATTCGCGCCTTTGGCACCGAGACCGAGACCCAGCAGGTGCAGGCCGAGGTGGCTCGTCGGCTGAAACGCCTGCGCAACGATGCCGAGGCCACCTTCGAGTTTCACCTGCTGAACGGCATCCAGGGCAAGGTGCTGGATCCGAAGGACGGCGCCGTGGTCATCGACTACTTCGCCGAGTTCGCGATCACGCCGGCCACGGAGGTGAACTTCGACCTGGCCAACACCAGCCCCGCATCCGGCGCTCTGCGCAAGAAGTGCCAGGCGCTGATCGAGAGCGTCGAGGGCGATCTCGGCGGCCTCTCCACCGGTGCCGTGCAGTTGCGCGCCGAATGCGGCGCGGCCTTCTTCTCCGATCTCGTCGCCCACAAGGAGGTGCGCGAGACCTATCTGAACACGGCTGCCGCCGCCGATCTGCGGTCGCGGGTGGCCGACGAGGTCAGCTTCGGCGGCATCACCTTCCGCCGCTACCGGGGCAATGCCGCCTTCGGCGTGCCGCCCGACAAGGCCTTCTTCTATCCCGAGGGCGTCGAGGGCCTGTTTGAAATCTACTACGCCCCGGCCGATACCTTCGAGACCGTCAACACGCTTGGCCTGCCGCTTTATGCGCGCTCCATCCCCGACCGGGACCGCGACGAATGGGTTCGCCTCGAGATCGAGAGCAACCCGCTGCCGATCTGCACCCGCCCGCAGGTGCTGCGACAGGCAAGGCGGGCCTGATGACTGCCTTCGCCGCCGCCCTCGACGCGCTCTTCGTGGACGCACATCTGGCGCGCGATGTGGTCTACACCGCCGAGGGCGGCACGCCCTCGCTGGTCCGCGCGATCCTGCGCCGGGCCGACGACGTGACCGGCTTCGGCGACGCGCGCATCTGGTCGGAGACCACCCGGCTGGATCTGCGCCTCCCCGAGGTGGCGAACCCTCGGCCCGGCGACCGCATCGAGATCGACGGCGAGGCCTTCCTCATCCAGGGCGAGCCCGTCCGCGACCGCGAGCGGCTGATCTGGACCGTGGATCTGCGACCGGCCTGATCGAGATGAAGCTGAAGCTCGACATCACCCCCGATCTCGTCGCCGCCATGGCCGCAGAGGTGAAGGCGGGCGAAAAGGCCGTGATCGCCGCCATGCGCGAGGCCGGGACCGGTCTCAAGACTGCCTGGCGCGGGCAGATCGCGCAAGCGGGGCTCGGCCGGCGGCTCGCCAACTCGATCCGGAGCCAGACCTACCCGACGGCCGGCGAGAGCCTGAACGCCGCGGCACTGGTCTGGTCCAAGGCCCCGGTCATCGTGGGCGCGCATGACACCGGCCCCCTGATCCGCTCGAAAGACGGCTTCTGGCTCGCGATCCCGACCGAGGCCGCCGGCCGAGGCCTGCGCGGCGCCAGGCTCACCCCCGGTGAATGGGAGCGCCGCCGGGGCCTGCGTCTCCGCTTCGTCTATCGCCGCCGCGGGCCGAGCCTGCTCGTCGCCGACCGGGCCCGCATCAACAAACGCGGCTTGGCGGTTGCGTCACGCTCAAAGACCGGGCGCAACCAGGTCACCGCGCCGATCTTCCTGCTCGTGCCGCAGGTCAAGCTGCCGAAGCGGCTCGATCTCGACCGCGACGCCGAGCGGGCGCACGACAGCGTGCCGGGGCTGATCGTGGCCAACTGGGTGGAAGACAGGAGGTCCTGATTTGCTGCCGCGGTTATCTCAAGGAAGACGCCCATGCCTGAAAATCCTTGAAAAGCCGCCGAATACCTTCGCTGGAAATGATCCAATCAGCCTTGGACTCCTTGAACCACAATTCCTCAAGGTCGGCATGCTCGTCGGACAACAGTCTGTCGAAAAATGCATTCAACTCACGCACCGCCCGGTCGCCATAACTCCGGCGGAAGCTCTCGTAGATGTCATGGCGCGCTGTGGGGGAGTCAGACCCCCAATCCGGATAGACCAAGTCGATATCCTGGTGAAACTGCAACGTAAAATCACGGAAAGCCTGCGGCGGTTTCATGTTATTCGTCCCTAGGATAGGATGTTATGATTATGAAGCCATTCGGCATTTCCGGCGCATGGCGAATGTACGTCCCCACACCGTAGGTTGTCCGAAGCCGAATCGGCGAGGAAGCTCTTCGGGTCAATCGATATGCCTCCTGGCCGGTGATGCTTGAGAAAGTGCTTGTAATGAAAGCGTCCTGCTCGCGTCCAGTCGCGACTGCATTCACCACGTCTGCATTGCGGGACAGGTTCGCGTTCGTCAATCTCTCGGCAGCCGCGAGCGAACTGAAGGAACCGTGGCGCCAGCGGTAGACCGTGTAGAACAGCGTCCGGGCTTGCGGCACGGTGACCATGCCGATGAGGAAAGCCTCGCTCTTGCCGACATGCAATGCGATGGTGTGCCCGCCCGCGGCCTCGTGCTCGGAGAGGTCTTGGAGCGGATAGCCCCCGTCAGTGGGGACATAGTCAACAAGCGTGATGTCATTCGGCACATCGCGGCTGACCGGCTCCGCATAGCACCGACAGTTGTGCGCCTGGCCCGGATGGCCGCCCGCGGGCGGCTCGTCCCAACGAAACACCTGATCGTCGTACTCTGCGTGGCTGTCGCGCACTTTCGCGTCGTCCCGGGAGCGCCAGATGTAACGCTCGATCCCCAAATCCTGCTGCCGAAGCTGGTTGATCAGGCCCGCGAAGGCCCGAAGAAGACGTTCTTCCATCGCTGCCCGCAACGGACGCAGGCGCTGCGGGTGGGTCTGATATTCCTCGAAGATGGTCGCCAGACGCGCATCCCACTGGCGCAGCGCCTCCTCCTTCGCGTCCGAAACGTCGCGAAGGTCGTCTTCGGACACCCGTGGCACGGTGTCCGGGGGCGTCAGCGCATTCAACAGCATCCGGGTGTTGTCGGCGATCACGCGGTCGAGTTGGTCGGTGAAATCGGCCCGTAGATCGGCGTAGCCAGGAAAGAGCGACTTGATCGAAATGCCCGCACGGTAGCCGTACACGGCTCCGTTCTGCCGTGCCAACACGTACTGACCGCTGCCGCCGTGGCGGAGAAATTCCCGTAGATTGTGCTGCATAGAACCTCCCGACGAACCGCGGGATGCAAGTTACCAGCAATTGGTTAATGAGCGCTCTCCCGACCGTTCGCTGCCACCAAAGCCGCATTAACCGGAAAACCATCAAGGCCCGCTTCGATGCCCAGCCCTCGCGAAACCATCCTCGCCGCGCTGCACGCGCGGCTTTCGGCGTTGCCTGCCACCGCTCTGCGGGGTGAGGTGCTGCCCGAGCGCGTGCCGGCCGAGGGCCTGCTGATCCTGCGCGACGGCGAGCCGGGGGAGCCCGAGGTGACGCTGTCGCCGCTCGCCTACCACTACCAGCACCGCGCCGAGATCGAGGCGGCGGTTCAGGGCGGAGACCGTGACACAGCGTTCGATGCGCTGACTGCCAGCATCGGCGCGGCGCTGGCCGCCGACCGCACGCTGGGCGGCCTCTGCGACTGGGTCGAGGCAGAAGCGCCGCGGCCGGTCGATCTGCCCGTCGAGGGTGCGGCGAGCCTCAAGGCGGCGGTGATCCCCGTCATCCTGCACTACACAACGGCCGATCCGCTGGCCTGACCCCAACTCAAGGAGACCACCATGGCACGCGCCCAGGGCGCGCGGTCGCAGCTCGCGGCCGCGTTCGAGACGACCTATGGCACCGCACCCACCAGCGGCTTCATGCAGATGCCCTTCGCCAGCGCATCATTGGGGGCCGAGCAGCCCTTGCTGGCCTCGGAGCTGCTGGGCTACGGCCGCGACCCGCTTGCCCCGGTGAGGGACGCGGTGACCGCCGATGGCGACATCACCGTGCCGCTCGACGCCGAAGCCTTCGGCTTCTGGCTGAAGGCGGCGTTCGGGGCGCCGACCACCACCGGCACCACGAACAAGACCCATACCTTCAAGTCGGGCTCGTGGTCGCTGCCCAGCATGGCGATCGAGGTGGCGATGCCCGAGATCCCGCGCTTTGCCATGTACACCGGCTGCGTGCTCGACCAGCTGAGCCTGACGATGCAGCGCTCGGGGCTGCTGACGGCAGATGTGAAGCTGGTGGCGCAGGGGGAGACTGTCGCCACCGCAACCGCCGCCGGCACACCCACGGCCTATGCCCTGCAACGCTTCGGGCACTTCAACGGGGCGATCAAGAGGAACGGCGCGAGCCTCGGCAACATCGTCTCGGCGGACCTCACCTATGCGAACAATGTCGAGCGGATCGAGACCATCCGCGCGGACGGCCGCATCGACGGGGCCGATCCGTCGATTGCCGCGCTCACCGGCAAGATCGACGTGCGCTTTGCCGACACCACCCTGATGGACCAGGCGCTGAACGGGACGGCGGCGAGCCTCGAGTTCTCCTGGGTGATTTCGGCCAATGTCAGCCTGAGCATCACCGCCCATGCCGTCTATCTGCCGCGCCCTCGGGTGGAAATCCAGGGGCCCCAAGGCATCCAGGCGAGCTTCGACTGGCAGGCGGCCTTCGATCCCGTGGCCGGGCAGATGTGCACGGTTGTCCTCAAGAACCAGGTGGCGAGTTACTGACCATGTTGACCCTCGATCTTTCAAATGAACCCCGCTGGCACGAGTTTGCGCCCGGCGTGCGCGTGCAGCTGCGCCCGCTGACCACCGCGCTGATGGTGGCGACGCGCGGCGATCCGGCGGTGGAGGCGGTGCCCGAGGAGGCAACGGACGAGGAACGCGCGGTGGCGTTTGCCAAGGCCCTGGCGCGGCGCGCGGTGCTCGCCTGGGAGGGCATCGGCGACACGGACGGCACCCCCATAGACCCGAGCCCAGAGGCCATCGACGCGCTGCTCGACGTCTGGCCGATCTTCGAGGCGTTCCAACTGACCTACGTCTCCAAGGGCCTGCTGCTGGAGCAGGAAAAAAACGCCTCCGCGCCCTTGCCGAGTGGTCCTTCGGCGGGGGCGAGCGCTACTGCGAGGGCTGCGAGCCCCGCGGAGCCTGCCCGGACTGCCCGGCGCGGCTGAACCGGCCGCTGACCTACGAGGGCTGGCAGGTCTGGGATCTCGTCGGCCGTCTCGGCGGTCAGCTGCGCGTGCTGCCGGGCGCCGTGATCGGCTGGGACATGTCGGCGGCGCTGGCGCTCGGCGACGCGCTCGGCGTGCCACCGCTCGCCATGGCTGAACTGCTGCCCGTGATCGAAGCGGTGATGGTCATGAAGCTCAACGAACAGATGGAACACGCGCATGGCGGAAAAACGGGTTAGCGTCCGCCTTGCGGCGGTCGGCGGACGACAGGTGCGCGCCGAACTGGAAGGCGTGGGCGAAGCCGGTGCGCGCGGGTTCGGGCGGCTTAGCCGGGAGATGGAAGCGGCCAATGCCCGGCTCGCGGCCTTCGCGCGGCGCGTTCGGGTCGCGGCGGCTGCTGCGGTCGCGGCTGCCACGGCGGCCGGCGTGGCCATGGTCCGCTCGGGGCTTCAGACGGTGGATGCGCAGGCCAAGCTCGCGCAGTCGCTCGGCACCACCGTGGCTTCAATCCAGGCGCTCGAGCGTGCCGGCGAACTGGCGGGCGTCTCGATGTCCGGCATCGAGCAGGCCACGAAAGACTTGACGCGGCGGCTGAGCCAGGCGGCTGCCGGGGCCGGCCCCGCCGCTGACGCGCTCGACCGACTGGGGCTCTCGGCCAACGAGCTTATCGCCCTGCCGCTCGACGAGCGCGTGGGCGCGATCAATGCCGCCATCGAGGACTTCGTGCCTGCCGCCGAGCGGGCGGCCGTCGCGAGCCAGCTCTTTGGCGAAGAAGGCTCCATCGCCATGAGCCGGATCGACACCGCGACGCTACGCCAAGCGACCGAGGACGTGCGCGCCTTCGGTGTCGTCGTCTCCGAGCAGGATGCTGACCAGATCGAGCGCACCAACGATGCCATCTCCCGGCTCGGGCTGATCTGGCGGGGGCTCGCGAACCAGCTCGCAGTCGCTGCAGCCCCCGCGCTCGAAGCCGTCGCGAATGCCATGGCGGCGGTCGCCAGCCGTACCGGGCCGCTCGGCGTCGCCATCCGCGGCCTCTTCGACAATATCGGCCGCCTGACCACCTACGCCGCCACCTTCGCCGCCTTCCTCGCGGGCCGCTGGGTGGCGGGGATGGGCGCCGCCGCGCTGTCGGTGCGCGGGCTCGCCACGGCGCTCGTGCTGGTGCGCGGGGCTCTGATCCGCACCGGCATCGGGGCGCTGATCGTCGGCGCGGGCGAGTTGATCTTCCAGTTCACGAAGCTGGTGCGCGGTGCGGGGGGCTTCGGCGCGGCGCTCGAGCTCATGGGCAATGTCGCAAAGGCCGTCTGGGACGGGATCAGGGCGACCGTCACCTCCTTTGTGGACGATTTCCGGGCGATGCGGGCCGACATCGAGGCCATCTGGCTGCGCCTCATGGCCTTCCTCTCCCAGAAATGGGCCGACTTTCTCGGACAGATCGGCCCGACCTTCAACGCGGTTTCCGAGCGGATCGGGGCGGATGCCCGGATCGACGTCTTCGGGGCGCAAGCTTACGCCTCCTATCTCGATCACGCCGCCAGCAATGCCGGCCACCGGGCCGATGCGCTGCGCCGCCGCGCCGCCGCCACCCGTGCCCATGCCTTCGACGGCGTGCGCGAGGCGGTGGATGCACTGCGGGCTGCGATGCGGACGAGCGGCGAGGACGGTGCGGATGGGCTCGACCAGGCGACAGAAGCAGCCGACCGCGTGACGGAGGCGCTGGATGCGGCCGGCCAGGCGGGGCGCGCGGCCGGCGCGGCCACTGCGGACGGGGCGAACCAAGCGGCGACCGGCTGGGCGGCCGTCACCGCGACGCTATCCGACTACGCGACCAAAGCACGCGACATCGGCGCCGATATCGGCCAGAGCCTCGTCGGTGCCTTCCGCTCCGCCGAGAACGCCGTGGGCCAGTTCGTGAAGACCGGCAAGCTGAACTTCCGCGATCTCGTGACCTCGCTTATCGCCGATCTCGCCCGGCTCGCGGCGCGCCGGTTCATCCTCGGGCCGATCGCCAATGCGCTCTCGGGCGTGTTCTCAGGGGCGGGCGGCATCTTCGCCAACGTCCTGCATGCGGGCGGGATGGTCGGATCCGCCGGACCCTCGCGCTTGGTCCCGGCAATGGCCTTCGCCGCTGCGCCCCGGATGCACTCAGGCGGCTGGGCGGGCCTCAAGCCTGACGAGGTGCCCGCAATTCTGCAGCGCGGTGAGCGGGTTTTGTCGCGCCGCGAGGCGCAGGCTTATGGCGGGGGCGGTGGCGTGACGGTGAACATCAACACCCGCGATGCCGAGAGCTTCCGGCAGTCGCGCACGCAGATCGCCGCCGACATTGCCCGGGCGGTCTCGCTCGGGCGCAGGGGGCTGTGAGCCATGGTATTCCACGAGGTCCGATTTCCCGACGACATCAGCCGTGGCGCGCGCGGCGGTCCCGAGCGGCGCACGCAGATCGTCGAACTCGCCTCGGGCGACGAGGAGCGCAACGCCAGCTGGGCCAATTCGCGCCGTCGCTATGATGTCGCCTACGGCATCCGTCGCGCCGACGATCTCGCCGCCGTGGTCGCCTTCTTCGAGGCCCGCAACGGACGCCTGCACGGCTTCCGCTTCAAGGACTGGGCCGACTACAAGTCTTGTCTGCCCTCTCAGTCTGTCGCCCCGACCGATCAGCCTATCGGCACCGGTGACGGCGCCACGACCACCTTCCAGCTGGTGAAGCGCTACGCTTCAGGCAGTCAGACATGGGTGCGGATGATCACCAAGCCGGTGGCAGGCACGGTGCGCGTCGCGCTCGACGGCGCAGAGCAATTGGGCGGATGGTCTGTCGACCCGACCACCGGCTTGGTGACCTTCGAAAGCGCGCCCGCGGCAGGTGTCGCCATCACCGCGGGCTTCGAATTCGATGTGCCAGTCCGCTTCGACACCGATGCGCTCGATGTGACGCTCGACCTCGAACGCCTCGGCTCGATCACCTCCATCCCGCTCCTGGAGATCCGGCAATGAACGATTCCGGCAGTTTCCTCGACGCCGTGCTGCGCGAGCTTGCGGCCTCCACGGCCGTGATCCTCGCGGCCTGGGGCGCGCTTGGCGGCGCGACCAATGCGCTGACCACGAAGATGCGCCTGCGCGACGCGCTGCGGCACATCCTGCTTGGCGGGCTGATCGCGGCCGGGATGGGGAGCCTGTCGATGGCCGTCATCACCAGCTGGCTCGGCCTGCCGCCCGAAGCCATCCCGGCGGGCGGGGCAGCAGGGTCGGCCGCCTACCTGGTCGGCGTCTTCGGCCCGGCGGTGATCGAGCTGGTGCTCGCCCGGCTGCGCAATGCACGGGAGGGCCGCGATGACTGAGCTTGCCCGTGTCCTGCGCGGCCTTCGCCGGCTGACCGACGACCCGCGCCAGGTTTTCGTCCACCGCCTGCGCATCGGCCTCGCCGTGGCGGCGCTGATCCTGATCCTCTCGCTCCTGGGGTAAGCCCATGCACATGACTGATCGGGGCCTGATGGCCCTTGCCCGGCACGAGGGACTCGTGCCCGGACCCTACCGCGATGCCACCGGCACCTGGACCTTCGGCATTGGCCACACGACCGCGGCCGGGCCGCCCGATCCGGAGGCCATGCCGCGCGGCATGCCCGACGATCTGGAGGCAGGGATCCGCGAGGCGTTCCGAGTGTTTCGGGCCGACCTGGCAGCTTACGAGGCAGATGTGCTGCGTGCCGTGACCGTGCCGCTCAAGCCGCACGAGTTCGATGCGCTGGTCTCGTTCCACTACAACACCGGCGGCATCGCGAAGGCCGCGCTGACCCGGCACCTCAATGCTGGAAATCGCGTTGCGGCCGCCGACGCGTTTCTGAACTGGCGGCGGCCGGCCTCGATCATCCCGCGCCGCGAGGCCGAGCGCGACCTGTTCCGCCACGCCCGCTATCCCGGCGGCACGATCCCGGTCTGGTCCGTAGACCGCAGAGGCCGGGTGGACTTTTCGCGGCCGATCCGACGCCTGACCGAGGATGAGACGCTGGCCTTGGCTCGCGGGCGGTCGCCGACGCCTCCAGTCCTCGAGCCTGCTCCCGACGCGCCGACCGGCTGGCTCGCCCGGCTGGTCGCTTTCCTTTCCACCCTGATCCGGAGGGCCTGACGCATGCGCTACTTCCGACCCAACTCCTTGACCTGGTGGGCGGGGCTGCTCGCCATGCTCACCGGCATAGCCTCCCTCGCGCTGCCTTCGACCGGGCCGCTCGGGGAACTGTCCCGTCTCGTCGCGCTGCTTGCCGGCTCTGGGTTCGGCGGGGAATCGCCCCACTGGGGCGATTCCTGTTCCGCCTCACCCTCGCCCGCGGGGCTCATGTTCCTCGGTCTGGGCCTGATCGGCCTGCGCGACCGGATCGAACGGGGGTTCAGGGGCGATGCTTGAATGGATCGCGGCAATGGTGGGTGTGGTCGGTATGGTCCTCGGAGCGGCCATTGGGCGTTGGTGGGGCCGCACCGAGGGGAGACGCGAAGGGAAACAGGAGGCGATTGGTGATGCTCTCAGAGACAAGGATAGTCGCCTGGACCGTGGGCGCGAGGCGCTGCGCGACGGCCGCGGCGCTGGCGATCCTGCTGAGCGGCTGCGCAAGAACGACGGGCGCTGGTGATGCTGGATGCGCCTCTTATGCCGAGGCACGGCTTGCCCGACCACCTGCCGAGACGGTCGCGAAAGTGCCGCCCGCATGGGCAAACTGGATCGCCGATCTCGATGATCGAATGACGGGGACCTGCCGATGAAATCCCTCTCTCCGGAACTGCAGGCCCATCTCGACGAGGGCACGACGACGCTCGCCTGGGTGTGGCGGATCACGCGGGCCGACGGCACCACCTTCGGCTTCACCGATCACGACCGGACGCTCGCCTTCGGCGGGACCGACTTCGAGCCGGAAAGCGGGCTGACCGCCTCCGAGGTGCGCTCGGGCTCGGACCTTTCGGTCGATGCGCAGGATGCCGAGGGGGTGCTGACGTCGGAGCGGATCACCGAGACCGACATTCTCGATGGCCGCTGGGACAATGCCGAGGTCGAGGTGTGGCGGGTGAACTGGGCCGACACGAGCCAGCGCGTGCTGATGCGACGCGGCGCCATCGGCCAGATCCGGCGCGGACGGCTGGCCTTCGTCGCCGAAGTCCGCTCGCTCGCGCATGTGCTCGGTCAGACGGTCGGGCGGACCTTCCAGGCGAGTTGCGACGCCGCATTGGGTGATGCGCGCTGCGGCGTCGACCTTGAGGATCCCGCCTTCAAGGGCACCGGTGCCGTCATCGATCTCCTGCGCGATCGGGCCTTCACTGCCTCGGGGCTCGGCGGCTTCGCCTCCGGCTGGTTCGCCTTCGGCACGCTGGACTGGACGAGCGGCGCGAATGCCGGGCGGCGCGCGGAAGTGCTGGGGCACGACGTGACAGACGGCATCGCGGTCCTGACCCTTCTCGAGACGCCGGTTCGGTCGATCGCCCAGGGCGACGCCTTCAGCATCCGTGCGGGCTGCGACAAGCGCATGGAGACCTGCGGAGCGAAGTTCGCCAACATCGCCCATTTCCGCGGCTTCCCGCATATTCCGGGCCAGGACACCGTGCTGCGCTACGCCACCAAGGACGGCGGCCACGACGGAGGCGTGCTGTGAAGCCCGCCGATTCGGATCGGGTGATCGCCGCTGCCCGCTCCTGGCTCGGCACGCCGTACCACGACCAGGCGAGCCTGCGCGGTGTCGGCTGCGACTGCCTTGGGCTGGCGCGCGGTGTCTGGCGCGAGGTGGTCGGCCCTGAGCCGTTCCCGATCCCGCCCTACAGCCGGGACTGGGGCGAGACCGGGCCGCGGGAGGTGCTGGCGAACGGCGCGCGGCGGATGATGATCGAGGTGCCGCTCACCGAGGCCGGACCCGGCGCGCTGGTGCTGTTTCGCATGGATAGCCGCGCCATTGCCAAGCATGTCGGGATCCTGACCGGGCCTGCCACCTTCATCCATGCCTATGAGCGGCTCGGCGTCATCGAGGAACCGCTCACGCAACCCTGGCGGCGGCGCATCGCCTTCGCCTTCCTCTTTCCCAGCGAGGTCTGACCCGTGGCCACGCTTGTTCTCGGCGCCGTGGGCACCGCCATCGGCGGCAGCATTGGCGGCAGCATCCTCGGGCTGTCAGCCGCGACCATCGGCGGCTTTGTCGGCTCGACCATCGGGTCCGCCGTCGACAGCTGGATCGTTTCCTCGCTCGCGCCGACGCAGCGGATCGAGGGGCAGCGGGTCGACTCCTTGCGCATCACTTCGTCCACCGAGGGCGCGGTCGTCCCGCGCGTCTATGGGCGCATGCGCTTGGGCGGCAACGTGATCTGGGCCACGGATTTCCGCGAGGAGACAAAGACCAGCACGCAAGGCGGCGGCAAGGGCGGCGGGCCGAAGGTCAAGACCACCGAGTATCGCTATTTTGCCAGCTTCGCCGTGGCGCTCTGCGAAGGGCCGATCACCGGGATCGGTCGCGTCTGGGCCGACGGCAAGCTCATGGACACCGCCGGGATCACCTGGCGCTGGTATCCGGGCGACGAGGCGCAGATGGCGGACCCGTTCATCGCCGCGAAGATGGGCGCGGCCAATACGCCCGCTTATCGGGGCACTGCCTATGTCGTCTTCGAGGAGCTACCACTCGGGAACTACGGCAACCGCCTGCCGCAGCTCTCCTTCGAGGTCTTCCGGCCGCTCGCCGATCCCGATACCGCCGAGGGCCTGACCCGCGCCGTCACCATGATCCCGGCCTCGGGCGAGTTCGTCTACGCGACGGACGGCATCCGCAAGGGGCTGGCCGGCAATCAGGGAGCCGAGAACCTCAACGCGCTCTCGGACACCGCCGACATGGTGGTGGCGCTCGACCGGCTGCAGGCCATGTCGCCGAGTGTGGAGAGCGTGAGCTTGGTTGTAGCCTGGTTCGGAGACGACCTGCGCGCGGGGGCATGCCAGATCAGGCCCGGCGTCGAACTGGCATCCAAGATCACCACTCCGCAGACGTGGTCCGTGAACGGCGTCTCGCGCGCCGCCGCCCATCTCGTCAGCCGCGACGATCAGGACCGCCCGGTCTACGGCGGCACGCCGGCCGACTTCGCCGTGGTTCAGGCGATCAGGGAGATGAAGGCGCGCGGGCTGCGCGTCACCTTCTACCCGTTCATCCTGATGGATGTCCCGCCGGGCAATACGCTGCCGAACCCGTATTCCGAGAACGCCGCCGAGACCGGCCAGCCGGCGTTTCCCTGGCGCGGCCGGATCACCTGCTCGCCAGCGGCGGTCTATGCGGGCTCCGTGGACAAGACCACGGCGGCCGAGGCTCAGGTGGCAGCCTTCTTCGGCAATGCCAGTCCTTCGGATTTTGTGGTCTCGGGCGAGAGTGTCTCCTGGATCGGCGCGCCGGATGACTGGGGCCTGCGGCGCATGGTGCTGCATTACGCCCATCTCTGCGCGGCGGCCGGCGGCGTCGATGCCTTCCTGATCGGTTCCGAGATGCGCGGGCTGACCACGATCCGCGACAGCGCGACGACCTATCCGGCGGTTCAGGCGTTTCGCGAGCTGGCGGCTGACGTCCGCTCGATCCTCGGGCCCTCCACGAAGATCAGCTACGCAGCGGACTGGAGCGAGTATTTCGGGCATCATCCGCAGGATGATGAGGCGGGGAGCGCCACCGGTTCGAGCGACCCGCCGAATGGCGACGTGTTCTTCCACCTCGATCCGCTCTGGGCGGACGGCAACGTCGATTTCATCGGCATCGACAACTACATGGCCGTAAGCGACTGGCGCGACGGCTTCGAGCATCTCGACGCGCAAGAGGGCTGGCCCGCGATCCACGACCGGGCCTACCTGCAGGGGAACATCGCGGGCGGCGAAGGCTACGACTGGTTCTATGCCTCAGACGCTGACCGTGCCGCGCAGGTCCGCACGCCCGTCACGGATGGCGCTCACGGCAAGCCATGGGTCTTCCGCACGAAGGATTTGCGCAGCTGGTGGTCGAACCTGCATTTCGACCGTCCGGGCGGGGTGGAGGCCGGCACGCCCACAGCCTGGGTGCCGCAGTCCAAGCCCATCCGCTTCACCGAGCTTGGCTGCCCGGCGATCGACCGCGGCACCAACCAGCCGAACGTGTTCTTCGACCCGAAGTCGTCGGAAAGTGCCGTGCCGTATTTCTCGCGGGGCTGGCGGGATGATGCGATCCAGCGGGCCTATCTCGAAGCGACCTACCTGTATTGGGGCGAGGCAGCGAACAACCCGACGTCGTCGGTCTACGGCGGCCCGATGTTGGACGTCCCCGAATGCGCCGCCTGGACCTGGGACGCGCGGCCCTATCCGTTCTTCCCCGAACTGACGGATGTCTGGACAGACGGCGCGAACTGGCGGCTGGGGCACTGGCTGACCGGACGGCTGGGCGCGGTCTCTCTCGCCGCGCTCGTCCGCCGCCTCTGCCTGCGGGCCGGGTTGCCCGAATCCCGCATCGACGTCACCGGCCTCTGGGGCGCGGTCGAGGGATACGCCATCGGCGCGCTGGAAAGCCCGCGCGCCTCGATCACCACGCTGTCGCGGTATTTCGGCTTCGATGCCGTCGAGACCGAAGGGGTGATCCGCTTCGTGATGCGTGGCGGAGCGTCGGTCGCCACCCTCGCACCCGACGATCTCGTTGCCGCGCGAGAGGGCGACGTCCTCGAACTCACGCGCGGCCAGGAGACGGAACAGCCGCAGGCCCTCAAATGGCAGATCGCTCGGGCCGACGAGGATTATGATGCCGCGCAGGTCGAGGCGCGGCGCATCACGGTGGATACGACCCGGATCGCCTCGGAGAGCTTTCCAATGTCGGTCCCGCCCGAGGAGGCCGAGCGGCACTGCCGCCGCGCGTTGATGGAAGCGTGGACCGGTCGCGAGAGCGCGGTCTTCCGTCTGCCGCCGTCGCGGCTGGCGCTCGATCCTGCCGATACGATCCGATTGGAACATGATGGGCGGCAGGTCGAACTGCGCCTCATCTCGATTGCGGATGCCGAGGCGCGCGGCATCGAGGCCGTCCGGCAGGACCGCGAAGCCTATGACCTGCCACCGGGCGCAGAGCGACCCTCTGCCCTCTCAAAGGCCGTTGTGTTCGGCGCGCCGGATGCGATGCTCATGGACCTGCCGCAACTGCGCGAGGACCAGCCTGCCCACCGACCCTTTGTCGCAGCCCATGCCGTTCCCTGGCCGGGTGAGATGGCAGTGTTTCGCAGCCCGTCGACGGACGGCTTCGAGGTGCTGACGACCTTCGGAGGCCGTGCCCGGATCGGGACGCTGGTCTCGGACTTTTACGCGGGGCCGACCTCGCGCTTCGATCTCGGCAATGCGCTGGTGGTCGATCTGCTAACCGGCACGCTGGAGAGCGTCACCGACCTGGCGCTCTTCGGAGGGGCCAACGCGCTCGCGATCGAGAGCGCGCCGGGAACTTGGGAGATCGTGCAGGCGGGTGCGGCGGAACTGATCGCGCCGGGCCGCTATCGCCTGACCAGCTTCTGCGCGGCCAGCGTGGCACGGAAGGCGCCATGGGCAATCCGGCGCCTGCCGGCGCGCGTGTGGTGGTGCTCGACGACAGCCTCGCCTCGCTGCCTATCTCCGAAGCCGACCTCGGCATCCCGTGGAACTGGCGCATAGGCCCGGCGAGCCGTCCATCGAGCGACGAGACCTATGTCGCGCAGGCCTTCACGCCCGAAGGCGTGGGGCTGCGGCCGTTCTCCGTCGCCCATGTCGATCAGCCATGGCGCACGCCACGCACGCCCGGCGATCTTACGATCCGCTGGACACGCCGGTCCCGGGCACTCGCGGCCGACAGCTGGGGCGGGCTTGAGGTGCCGCTGGCCGAGGAGCTGGAGGCCTACGAGGTCGAGATTATCGATCCCGGATCAGGTCCGGGACAGGCTCTCCCCACCGTGAAGCGGGTGCTGAGCACGGCGACGACCAGCGCGGTCTACACCGCCGCCCAGCAGACCGCCGACTGGGGCGGGCCGCTCGGGCCCGGCGACAGCCTCGACATCCGCATCTACCAGCTCTCCGCGCTCGTGGGGCGGGGTACGGCCAAAACCGTCACGATAACCTTTTGAAGGCCAGTCCATGTCCGACGCCACGACCCATCTCCTGCTGCCCTACATCCTCGCGGCGCAGGCCCAGAAACACGTCACCCACAACGAGGCGCTGCGGCTGCTCGACGGGCTTGTCCAGCTCTCCGTTCTCGACCGGGACCTGACTGCGCCGCCTGGTTCGCCAGCCGATGGCGACCGCTACATCGTCGCCTCGGGCGCGACCGGCGACTGGACGGGCTGGGACCTGAACGTCGCGCTCTGGACCGACGGCGCCTGGCTGCGGCTACCGCCGCGCACCGGCTGGCGGGCATGGGTCGAGGACGAGGGCCTGCTGCTGGTCTACGACGGCGCGGGCTGGATCGGAACCACACCGGCGGCCCTGCAGAACATGGCGCTGCTCGGGGTCGGCACGACGGCGGATGCCTCGAACCCGTTCTCGGCCAAGCTGAACGCGGCGCTCTGGACGTCTAGACCCAAGGCCGAGGGCGGGACGGGCGATCTGTTCTTGCAGCTAAACAAGGAGGCTGCGGGCGACGACCTCGGTCTGACGCTGCAGACCAACTTCGTGACCAAGGCGCTGGTCGGGCTGTTCGGCTCAGACAGGTTCCGGCTTGCGGTCTCCGCCGACGGCAGCACCTTCTTCGACGCCCTCAGCGTCGACAACGCCACCGGCATCGTCGATCAGCCCCGGCTGCCTCGGTTCAAGGCATACACGAACTACGACAACTACGTCGGCGTCGGGACCTGGACGAAGATCGGCATCAACAACATCGACTACAACGATCAGGGGGCGTTCGATGCCGCAAACAACCGCTTCGTGGTGCCGGTGGACGGCACCTACCTCTTCGGCGCGACGCTCCTCTACAAGGTGAACGCCAGCACGTCCGCGCGGATGAGCGGGCGGCTCGCCCTGAACGGCACGACCCAGATCCGAGGCTCCTTCGGCGAGGTTTCCAGCGCCCACAAATCACTTGCCACCACGCTTTGGCTGCAGACCATGGTGTCGCTGGCGGCGGGCGACACGGTTGAACTCCAGGGGTATTTCCGGGCCGCTGACGGGTATTTCGCCGCCGATCAGACGTCGTTCTGGGGGGCGAAGATGGGGTGAGGCGGTGTTACACAGCGGTCCCAAAGTTTTTGCGCACAAACCAACGTCAAGATTGGACAGGCGAGCTATCGGGTGTGCCTTGGTTTGCCTCCCAATCCGCGTACGTCCGTCCATCCGGAAGTTTCCAGAGGATCCGACCGATGACGCTCGCGCCGATAACGGCAGCAGCTGCGGCAGACGCAGACGTGAAGCTGTAGGGACTCGTGAAGACCAGAAAACCACCTTCTTCTCGGAGAACGCCCTTCTCGACGAGGGTATTCCGAAGCGCGACCGTGCCTCGCGGAATCGTCCGCGTTGTCCGGATCCTTGCCTTCGAGCCTGCCGTGACCACGAAATCCCCGGAGGGCCCAATCTCGATCTCTGCAGCGAAGCCGTCGCCACCAAAACAGGAGCGAGGGCTTTCAAGGAGTTCAGCCCCAGAAGGTTTTCGATCTGCGATCTGCTCCGGTGCTCGCCTGCGGACTGCTCGGAAGAGATCCCACAGCCATCACCAAATCACCGCGCGCTGATGATTTCGCCGCATGTGCCTCGGGCGCGGGGTCTTGGGCCATGTCCGGCACCCGGTTATCCGGAGTTCAGCCCATGGCACGGCGGGCTGGCGGAAAGCGGGGATCGGGGGTGGCTCACGACCGATCCGCGGCGACGATGTCGCGCAGCCGTGCGCACCAGGCGTCCATGCCCGCGCCGGTTTTTGCCGATAGGCACAGCACTTCCGCCTCCGGGTTCACGCTGGCGATATTGGCGCGACAGGCGTTTTCGTCGAAATCCACATGCGGCGCGAGGTCGATCTTGTTGATCACCACCAGGTCCACGGCGCGGAACATGTGCGGATACTTGATCGGCTTGTCCTCGCCTTCGGTGGTAGAGATGACCGCGACCTTCATGCGTTCGCCGAGATCGAACATGGCCGGGCAGACCAGGTTCCCCACATTCTCGATCATCAAGAGCGAGCCATGCGCCGGGTCGAGCGTCCGGGCGGCCCGGGCCACCATGTCGGCCTCCAGATGGCAACCCGCGCCGGTGTTGATCTGGATCGCGCGCGCGCCGGCCTGCTTGATCCGCTCGGCATCGTTGGCGGTCATCTGGTCGCCCTCGATCACCGAAATCGGGATCTCGCCGGCCAAGGCCCGGATCGTCGCCTCGAGCAGCGTGGTCTTGCCCGATCCGGGCGATGAGACGAGGTTTAACGCCACCACCCCGCGCCCCTCGAACCAACCGCGATTTTCGGCGGCGAACCTGTCGTTCTTGTCCAGAACCGCGATCTCGAGCGGGATGACCTCGCCCTGGGGGCCGTGCGTATGGGGTTCGTCATGGCCGGGGTGGTGATGCTCATGGCTGTGGCCGTGGTCGTGGCTGTGACCGTGGCCACCGTTCAGGATCACCTTCTGGCCCGTTGCCGTATCGGTCATCGAGACTTCGTTCGCCGGATCGGCGCAGCCGCATGTTCCACACATTCAAGCGTCCTCCATGAATTCCATTTCGCGCACCACGAAGGTGTCGCCTTCGGCCTCGAGAAAGCCCAGACGCACCTGCGCGATGTCAGAGTTTTCGGTCACCAGCCCCCAGCAGAACTCCAGCGCCGGCCGCTCGACACAGGCCAGCGGACCGATGGCGACGCGCACCTCGCGCACCGCGCGCCCTCGGGCATGCTCGCGGACGATGGCGGCGATGTTGCGTGCCAGGCCCAGCTCGTGCATCAGAAGAGCTCCATGGCCAGGGCGCCGTTTTCGGCCATGATGAAGATGCCGAACCCTATTGCAATGGCCGCCACCGCCAGCCGGGCGCCGGCATGCAGCCAGCGGAGGTTCTTCGGGGCCATCAGGATCGGCACGCTGATCGCCGCCGAAATCGCGGCCATGCCGACGATCGAGCCGATCCCCACCAGCGCCACATATGCCAGCGCCACCCAGGCGCTGCCCGCGCTTGCCGCCGCCAGCGCGATGATCGCCGCCGAGCCCGCCGCGCCATGCACCAGCCCGATGGCCATCGCCTTGAAGGGAAACCCGCCCGGATGGGCATGGTCATGTGCGTCATGGCTGTGGGGGCCGGTCCGGCCGGCATGGCTGTGCAGGTGGATATGCGGCCCCATGTCGCCATGGCTGTGCACATGCACATGCAGGCCGCTCTTGCGGGCGCGCCGCAGCACATCGGCCCCCAGCAGCACCAGCATGATGCCGACGGCGAATTCCAGCGCCGCCGCCGCCGCATCGGTGAGCACGAAGCTGAACAGAACCACCGCCGAGGACAAGAGCACCAGCGTCATGGTATGGCCGAGCCCCCAGGCCGCACCGCGCAGGATCAGCTGTCTGGGGCTCCCGCTGGCCAGGGTGCCGAGCGCGGCCAGATGATCTGCCTCGAAGGCATGGAGCACGCCCAGAAGGAAGCCCAGCAGCAGAAAGCCGGGAGTCGATGAAACAGTTAGAGCGTTGACGAATTCCATGGGTCTTGCAACTCCTTCGCAATCAGCAGATTCTGGGCAGTTGTTCGCCAACCAGCATGTCGATGATGCGCCCGCCGCCAAACAGCGTGGTCATCACCACCGAACCGGGATTGTCGGCGGTTGCTCTCCCGATCGCGACCGCATCGCGCCCCACCTCGAGGGCGCGCATCGCCGCCAGCGCCGCCTCGGCCTGATCGGCGGGGGTGAAGAGCACCAGCGTGCCCTCGTTCGCCAGATAGAGCGGATCGAGCCCGAGAATCTCGCACACCCCCTTGACCTCGGGGCGCAGCGGCAGGTCCGACTCGGCGATCTCGATGCCCACGCCCGAGGCTTCGGCAATCTCGTTGAGCGCCGAGGCCAGTCCGCCGCGGGTGGCATCGCGCGCGCAGCGGGTGTCCGGCGCCGCCGCCAGCACCGCCTCCATCAGCCGGTTGAGCGCCGCGCAGTCGCTTTCGATCGTCGTGCTCAGCGCCATGTCGCCACGCGCCGCCAGAATGGCCGCGCCGTGATCCCCCAGAACGCCGTTGACCAGCGCCACGTCGCCCGGCCGCACCCGGCCGGCGTTCAGGTTGCGTCCCGGCGGGATGATCCCGACGCCCGAGGTGGTCACGAAAACCCCGTCGGCCGAGCCGCGCTCCACCACCTTGGTATCGCCGGTGACGATATGCACGCCGGCCTCCTGCGCGGCAAGGCGCATCGACCGCGCGATCCGGTGCAGCAGCGCCACCTCGGTCCCCTCCTCGATGATCACCGCCGCCGACAGCCAGAGCGGAATTGCCCCGCCTACCGCCAGGTCGTTCACCGTGCCGCAGACCGCGATCTTGCCGATGTCGCCCCCGGGAAATTCGATCGGCGAGACCACGAAACTGTCGGTGGTGAAGGCCAGTTGCGCGCCGGGTGCGCGCAGCGCGTCGTGCATCAGCCGCGCCTGATCCTCCATGTCGCCCATCTCGGGGTTGTCGAAGGCGGCGACGAACACATCGTCGATCAGATCACGCATCGCCTTGCCGCCACCGCCATGGGCGAGGGTGACGGTCTGGACCTGCAGCTTGCCGCCGCGGCGCCGCGACGCGCCATGTGCCGGTTGATCCTTCATGACGCGGTGATCCTGGCTTCGGCTCGCAGCGCCTTTGCGCGCATGCCGGCATATTGATAATAGGCCGAGCACGACCCTTCCGAAGACACCATCAGCGCCCCGACCGGGTTTTCCGGGTTGCAGACCTCGCCGAACAGCTTGCATTCCCAAGGCTTGATGACGCCCTTGAGCACCTCGCCGCACTGGCAGGACTTGGGATCGGCAATCCTGCGGTTGCGGGTTGCGAACTTCACCTCGGCATCGAAACGGGCATAGTCCGGCCGCATCCGCACCCCGGAATGATCCAGCGATCCAAGCCCGCGCCATTCGAAGAATTCGCGCAGTTCGAACACCTTCGAGATCGCCCCCAGCGCCTGGGCATTGCCGCCCTCGGGGACCACGCGGGAATACTGGTTCTCGATCTCGGCGCGCCCCTCCAGGATCTGTTCCAGCAGCATCACGATGGTCTGCAGGATGTCGAGCGGCTCGAAGCCGGCCACCACCAGCGGGCGCTTGTAGCGCTCGGCGATGAAGCGGTAGGGCGCCTGGCCGATCACCATCGACACATGGCCCGGTCCGATGAAACCGTCGATGCGCATGTCGGGGCTGTCGAGGATCGCCTTGATGGTCGGGATGATGGTGATGTGATTGCAAAACAGGGAAAAGTTCTCGATCCCCTCGGCTTCGGCTTCGAGCACGGTCAAGGCCGAGGAGGGCATCGTCGTCTCGAAGCCGAGGCCGAAGAACACCACTTCCCTTTCCGGATTGCGGCGGGCCAGTTCCAGCGCGTCGAGCGGCGAATAGACCATGCGCACATCGGCGCCTTCGGATTTCGCCGCCAGCAGGCTGCCGCCCGATCCCGGCACCCGCATCGCGTCGCCATAGGTGGTGAAGATCACGCCGGGGGTGCGGGCGATGGCCACGCAGTCGTCGACGATGCCCATGGGCAGAACGCAGACCGGGCAGCCGGGGCCGTGGATCAGGTCGATGCAGTCCGGCAGGAGCTGTTCCAGCCCGTAGCGAAAGATGGAGTGGGTGTGGCCACCGCAGACCTCCATGAAGTTCAGCGGCCTTTCCTTCGTGGCGCCGGTCTCGGCCGCCAGACTCTCGATGCGCGCGAACAGGGCTCTGGCAAGCCCGGGGTCGCGGAATTCGTCGGCATATTTCATCGGGCGTCTCCTGGAGGGGGGATGGTTTCGTCGATCTCGGGCACCCAGCGGTCGTCGGCCAGAAGCGTGTGCACGAGATCCCAGAGGATGTGATAGATCAGCAGGTGGGTTTCCTGAATTCGGTGGATCGAGTCCGACCCGATGGTCAGGCAGACATCCAGCGCGTCCGAGCGGGCCATGGCGCCGCCATCCTTGCCGGCGAAACCGATGGTGGACAGGCCCATGTCCCGGGCCTTTTCGAAGGCGGCCAGAAGGTTGTCCGAGGTGCCGCTGGTGGAAAACCCGACCAGACAGTCGCCCTTGCGCCCGTTGGCGATCACCTGACGCAGGAACACATGGCCGAAGCCAACGTCATTGCCCACCGCGGTCAGCATGGCCGTGTCGGCCGTCAGGTTGACCGCGGGCAGAGCCGGGCGGCCGGCGGTCACCGGATGCAGAAACTCCACCGCCAGATGCGCCGCATCGCAGCTCGATCCGCCATTGCCCATCGCCAGAAGCCGTCCGCCGGCGCGATAGCTGGCGGCGATGATCTCGGCCGCCCGCGCCACCCGGTCGTTCTGCTCGGCGAAAAAGGCGCCGACGGTGGCCAGGTGGTCATCGGCCTTGGCGCGGCTGGCCTCGGCGATGGCCGCGCTGATGTCGCGACGGGGCCCGCCTTCGCCGGCGAAGGGATAAAGGCTGTCGAGGATATCCTTGTTCTCCGCCATCTCCGCTCCCTATAGCTGCACGGCCGATTGCTTCATGGCGTTGATTTCTTCCTGCGCCTCGCCCAGCGCTTGCAGGATCTTGAGGGTCTCGGCGGCTTCGGCCTCGTTGATCCGGCTCATGGCAAAGCCCACATGGACCAGCGCCCATTCACCGATCAGGCTGTCGAGCGGCTCATCCTCGCTGGCGATGCAGGCCAGATTGACCTGCCGGCGCACGCCGGAGATCTCCACCAATGCCAGCTTGCGGGTCTCGTCGGTGATCTCGACGATCCGACCGGGAATTCCTAGGCACATCTCGTTTCCTCCGATTGGATGGCGGCCAGGGCGACAACCGCCTGGCCAAGTGACACACCGCCGTCATTCGCCGGATAGGCGGCGTGGCTGAGGACATTGAATCCTTCGCGTTCCAGCCCCCGATGCACGAGTTCGAACAGGGTGGCGTTCTGAAAGCAGCCGCCCGAGAGTGCGACAGTGTCTATGCCGCCGTCCCGGGTGATCCGTCGGGCCATGGCCACGACTGCCTTCGCCAGCCCGCGATGAAAACGCGCCGCCATCACGCCCACGGGCGTGTTCAGGTGCAGATCACCCAGCATGGCGCGCCAGACGGCCAGCGGCTCGATATAGGGCAGCCCCTTGCCTCCCAGCAGCGGGATGGTGAACGGGTAGGCGAGATCGTCCGGCTCCTGCATCGCCTGGGCGTCGATCGCGGCTTCGAACAGCATGGCCGCTTCGCCCTCGTAATTCTGGGCATCCCAGGCGATGCCGGCGATCGCCGCCGCCGCGTCGAACAACCGCCCGGCAGAAGAGGCCAGCGGCGTGTTCGCGCGGTTGCGGATCATCGCGTCCAGCGTCTGCCGCGGCAACGCCTGCAGCCGGGCAAAGAGCGGCAGCTCGCCGTGATTCATCGCCAGTTCCGCCCAGCCCATTTCCGCCATCAAATGGGCATAGGCATTGCGCCAGGGTGTCCTCACCGCCGCCGCCCCGCCGGGAAGCGCCACCGGTTTGAGGCAACCCGCACGCCGATAGCCGCGGTAATCGCAGATCAGGAATTCACCGCCCCAGATCGTGCCGTCATCGCCCAGACCGGTGCCGTCCAGTGCGATGCCGAGCACCGGAGGCGCGTCCAGCGCACGGGCGTTTTCGGCCAGGCAGGCAGCGATATGGGCATGGTGATGCTGCACTTCGATCACCGGGCACGTGCCGGCCATGGCGCGGCCGCGCTGGCTGGAGAGATATTGCGGGTGCCGGTCGATGGCGATCGCCTCGGGGGCGTGATCGAACAGACGCGCGTAGAGATCGAGGTTGCGGGCCACATCGGCATGGGTGGCGGCGTCTTCCAGATCACCCATGTGCTGCGAGACGATGGCGTTACCCTCCTTGATCAGACAGAAGCTGTTCTTCTGCTCGGCGCCCATGGCCAGAAGCTGGATATTCCGGGAAAATCCCGGCGGGAGGGACAGGGGCTGCGGGGCATAGCCGCGCGCCCTGCGCAACAGCCGCAGCCGCCCCAGATCCACCCTCGCCACGCTGTCGTCGATGCGGTTGGCGATCTCGCGGTCGTGCAGGCAGGCGAAATCCGCGATGCCGGCCAGCCGGTCGCGGGTTTCCTGGTTGCCGATGCATTGCGGCTGTCCCGAGAGGTTGCCGGAGGTCATCACCACGGGGCGCGCGATGCGGCGCATGATCAGGTGATGGAACGGGGTGTAGGGCAGCATCACCCCGAGCCTGTCCAGCCCCGGCGCGATGGCCTCGGGCAGGCTGTTGGGCCGCGCCTTCAGCAGCACGATGGGCGCCTGCGGGCTGGTCAGGGCCTCGGCCTCGGCCTCGGACAGCTCGCAGTATTGTCGCACCACGTCGAGATCGCGGGCCATCAGCGCAAAGGCCTTGCCGGCGCGCCGCTTGCGCCGGCGCAGTTCGCTCACCGCCCGGGCGTTGGTTGCGTCGCAGGCCAGGTGCACGCCGCCCAGCCCGCGGATCGCCACGATATGGCCATTGAGGATCATGCCGCCGGTGGCATCCACGTCGTCGAGCATGGAGAAGGCTTCCAGGCTGACCGCGCCGCGGCCGAGCTTTTCGATCCAGATCTTCGGTCCGCAGCGCCCGCAGGCCACCGGCTGGGCGTGAAAGCGGCGGTCCTGGGGATCGGCATATTCGGCGGCGCAGATCTCGCACATGTCGAAGGGCGCCATGGTGGTCTTTGCCCGGTCATAGGGGGCGGCGGTGACAATTGAAAACCGCGGCCCGCAATTGGTGCAGTTGGTGAAGGGATACCGGTAGCGGTGCTGGCAGGGGTCGCGGATCTCGGCCAGGCAATCGGCGCAGGTCGCGGCATCCGGCGTCACCGCGCCGCGCATTTCTCCGTCTTGCGATGCCGAGATCACGAAATCGCGCGGCGCCCGCGCATCGATCGGTTCGACTTGCAGGGCTTCGATCCGTGCCAGAGGCGGCAGGGATTTCTGGAGCTTTTCGGGGAAAACCTCGATGTTCCGGCCCCAGATCCGGATGACCACGCCCTCGCCGGTATTCTTCACATCCCCCCTCAGGCCGAGCTCCCGGGCCAACCGCCAGACCGTTGGGCGAAACCCCACGCCCTGCACTTGGCCGCGCACCGTGAGCCGCGCGCCCCTCACGGCGCCGCCTCCCAGATCAGGACGCGGTTGTTGCCGCTGTCGGCGATCGCCAGGGTGTCGCCGCGCGCCGACAGGCCATAGGGCCAGCAGAGCGTGTCGCGCCGCGCAACGCCCCAGCCATTGTCGCCCTTGGCGGCGAAGTCCGGCTGGCCGCTGAGCCGATCGGCGCGGGCTGCCATTGCGGGCTCGGAAAGCCCCAGCAGGCGCGAATTGGCGGTATCCCCGATCACCAGCCGTGTCCCCAGAACCGCCAGGGCATAGGGCATGTTCACCGCCTGCGCGGTCGGGTAATAGGCGCCCAGATTGGCATCGCAGCCCGTCATGTCGATCTGGCCGAACAGGGCGTCCGCCGGGGTGGCGTTGTCCCGCGGCATCTCGTGCCAGAGCATCACCCGGTTGTTGCCGGCATCCGCCACCGCCAGCCCATCGCGCCAGGCCACGGCCATATGCGGCCAGCGCATGGTGTAGTCGCGCACCGGGCCGCCGGCGTTTTCATCGCGGCAGTCAAAGCCGTGCTGCCCCAGCACCAGATCGGCCGGCTGGCCGTTCCGGCGCGGATCGTCGAAGACCAGCACCCGGCGGTTGCCACTGTCGCAAACGATCAGCCGGTCGCCGATGGCCGACACGCCATAGGGCCAATGCAGGGTGTCGGCACGCGGCGCATCGCCGCCGCGGTTGGCCAGCGCGCCCCCCATGTCGGCCTGGCCGAGGACCACATCGGCGGGATGGTCCGGCCCGGTCGGCAGCTTCCGCCAGATCAACACCCGGTGGTTCCAGGCGTCGGCCACCGCCAGCCCGCCGCGAAAGGCGCAGATGCCGGTCGGCACGTTGAGCGTGTTGCCGGCCACCGGCCCCTTGGCATTGCGCCCTTCGCGGCCGAATTCCGGCTGGCCGAGCAGGATATCGGCCGGGGCGTCGTCGCCATCGGGCCCACGCCGCCAGCCCAGCACCCGGTGATGTCCGGTATCGGACACCCAGAGCGAGCCATCCGGGTGCAGGCAGACACCCCGCGGCCCGAACATGCGATGCGCCGCCGGCGTGATCGACTCCACCAGCGCCCCGCCATCGCCGCCCAGGATCACCCGCGCCCCCTTCGGGTCCAGCAGCGGCGCCCCTTGCGTGACGCTGCCGGGGGCTTTCAGAGGGCTGAAGGATGGCGACAGCGATACTTTCATGTGACGATCCTGATTTCGATGTTCTGGCCCTTGACCCGCACCCCGTGCGGTTGCAGTTGCACCTCGGGCGCGGTCAGGCATTCGCCGCTGTCCAATGCGTAGCGGAAGCCATGCCAGGGGCAGGTGATGACCGCCCCCGAGCTGTCGCTTTTCGAGATCTCGCCCCCGGTCAGCTCCAGCCCCATATGGGCGCAGGCATTCCTGAAGGCGCTGACCCGGTCGCCGAAGCGCGACAGGATCACCGAATGGCCGTCCACCTCGACAAAGCGGGTTTCGCCGTCCTCAAGCTCGGCGAGCCTGGCGGCATGGCGCCATTCGTCATCCTTGTAATTGGCAAAGGGAGAGGTGAATTTCACCGTGTCCGCCCCGCCGCCGCCCAGCCCCCTGGCCTGTCGGATCGTGGTGATTTCCGGCACATGCTCCTGAATTGCCTTCTTCACCCCGGCATAAAAGGTCAGCTGCGAGGCCGGACAGCCGTCGCAGGCGCCGAGAAAACGGATCTCGGCGCTGTCGCCCTCGACCGAGACAACCTCGGCATCGCCGCCATGGCTGGCCAGCATCGGGCGCACGGTTTCCAGCGCCGTTTCGACCCGTTCGAACAGCGACGGCTTGAGGATGCCGTGGCGGCGCAGCACCGTATAGACCACCTCGTCGGTGGCCGCCTCGCGCAGGGCGGGGCCGGAGCCCGGGACATCGCGCAGGTGGCGGATCAGGCGGCGAAAGGCCTCGGCGTTGAGCGCATCCACCGCCGCCACCAGCGCCTGGGCGCCGCTGCGCGCGGCCTCGTCCCATTGCGCGGGCAGCGCTTCGAGCGCCTTCAGATCCCCCAGCAGGCGGTCGAGATCCGGCGCCGTGTCCGCCGACCCCGACACCTCACCGCGCTTGGCTGATCCCCCGTCGGCCATGGCTTCAGGCGTATTTCAGGTGTTTGAACAGGATCGGCTGGATGAAGCCGGCCACCGCGCCCGCGACAAGCGCCCCGATCCAGAGCGCGGTCAGCTTGCCCGCCACGATGCCGGCGACGGCGCCGATGAGCACGCCCAGAAGCATCTGGCGGATGACCTTTCCGTTATCCTTGAACAGCTTGCCGGCGAAGAAGAGTTTCGCCGAATTCATTGCCATGCCCAGCATCTCTGTCTCCTACGCAGCGCCGACACCGGCGAGAATGATGATCGTGACCGCGGTTGCGGCACCCCCGGCCAGCAGACCGTAGAGCCCGCCCATATAGGCGGCCAGTTCCGCGCCCAGAGCCTCCTTGCCGATGCGCAGCCCGGAAACCGCGCCAGCGGCCAGCGATGCCAGGATTCCGGCGACGAATGCCAGGATGATTGTCATGCTTCTTTCCTCACTGTGGTTTTCCTTGCTGTGGGTTTCCTTGCTTTGGTTTGCCTCATTGCAATCCGCTGCGTTCCAGGACGCTGGAGGGGCCAAGCGCCGCGCGCAGCTCCCCGATCGCCTCTTCCACGGCCTCGGCCTTGTCATGCGCTTGCCGTTCCCGAAAGACCTGTCGGGCCTCGTTGAGCAGCGCGATCGCCTTCTGGAGGTTCTCGCGGTTGCCGGCGTCGGGGTCGTCCGGGTCGTCGGGCAGGTTGGCAAGGCAGTTGGCCTTGTTGGCGATGGTGTTGGCATATTCCTCGGGCATGTCGCGCAAGGTGCGCACCTTGAGCGCCTCGTCATAGGCTTCCAGCGCGCGAAAGCCGTTTTCCACCCGGTGGGCCGAGGACACATATTGCAGCGCGTTGCCGAGGTTGTTCTGCAGCATCGCGTATTCCACCGGGTGATCGACGATGTTGACCACGCTCAGCGCTTCCTGAAAGGATTGCACCGCCAGCGCCTCGCGCAGCTTGCCGCTTTCGTCGGTGAACGGCATCGACAGGAAGGCGGTGGCAAGATTGCTTTGCAGGATGGCGAACTCCTGCGGGTAGTTCTGCTTGTCGAAGCTGCGCAGCGCGCGCTGATAGGCGCCGATCGCCTTCTGGATCGGCATCAGGCCCTGCCCGGCCAGGCTCTGGCAGATCAGCCCGAGATTCATTTCCGCCTCCGCGATCTCGGCATCCGACCCTTCGGCTGTCAGCGTCGCCAGGGCGGTTTCGATTTCTTCAAGCGCCTGTTTCAACGGGGTGGCGTCGCTGGCCGGCAGGGCCATCAGTGCCGTGGCGAGCCGGGCGCGGATGCGCGCGACCCCCAGCGCATTGCCCTCCGGGGCCAGTGCGATCGCGCGGCGGTAGAGATCGACTGCCGCATGCAGATCGTCGGGGCGGTCGGGCTTCTGTTGCAGCCCCATGGCGATTTCCATCAGCATCTCGGCCTTTTCGGCCGCGTCGCCCGTCTCGGCCTCGACCGCCTTGAGGGCCGCCTGCACCTGATGCTCCGCTCGGCTGCGGCTGGTCACCTTTTTTCCTCCCTGTGCCTTTTGTCTTTTGTCGGGGGGGCGAATCGACCCGACCCGGCTGGTTGGCCCGATAAGATTAGAGCGAATTCAGAAAGGCAGTCAACTTTCTTTTGAAACTGAAAACGTACTTTACATCTTCTTGGGCAGGGGCGCACAGAGTGCTCCGGCCCCGCTGTCCCAGCGGGCGGGCAGGTTGTCCGCCTCCAGGTCGAGCAGCCCCATGTCCTGAAAGACATCGCGCGCCTGCACCACGCGGTCGCCGGCGGCGTTGCGTATCTTGAGCAGGCAGCCCCCGGCGGTCGCCTGCCGCACGGGCAGGATCATCAGCTGGTCGTCCCGGATCAGCACGATCACCGAGTGGATGCCGCGGAAATAGGTTTCGACTGCGGCCGCCGGCAGATAGACCGCGCCGTCGCGCAGCGAGATGCCGCCTACCGGCTCAGCCATTCGCCTGCCATCTCGCGGATGCGCGCGGCGACGCGGCGCGCGGCCTCTGCCACCGGGGCGCTCAGCGACAGGCCCAGAGCGAGCGTTTCGGCCTCGATCAGCAACACCGAAACCTGCGTCGGGAACTCCGCGCCATGAATCCGGCGCCCGGCATAGAGCGCGTTGTCCCAGCGGAAATCGTGCAGGTTCAGGCTGGGGGCGGGCGGGTTTTCGAGCACCGAGCCCGGGACCTCGTGGATGGTGCCGGGGTTGCCTTCGGGGATGCGGGCATCGACGATCACCAGATGGGTCGCGCCGCGCGCCCGGTAGAGCACCGCCATGCCGTCGGTGCCGGCATCGAACAGGCGCATGCCGGCGGGTGGCGGCGGTTCGCGCAACAGCGAGATCACATGCGGGCCGACCCCGTCATCGGAGCGGTTCGGATTGCCGCAGCCGATCACCACGACATCCGCCGGCCGGATCTCTGCCGGCGCGTTCATATCCGCCACAGCCGGCAGGACCAGTGCGGCTCCACCGGCAGCATCAGTTCCGGCAATTCGCAGAACCGGGCGTGCACCTTGTAATACATGCAGGTTTCGCAGGGTTGTTCGATGCCGCCGGCCTCGATCACATGATCGGTGAAGCCGGCGATCACCAGCTTCTTCTCCAGGTCATCGCCCGCTTCGTTGCGCAATCTGGCGACGATCTCGTTGAACTGTTCGCTCGTTTCGGCCCGCGGCCAGACTTCGGTCTCGAGGCCTGATTTCAGCCTTGCGGCGATGTCGCGGCGCAGGGCGTCGAGGCTGTGGTCCTCCATGCCGTTTCTCCTCCGCCTAGATTCTCCAGAGCCGGCACCACCAGTCGGGCTTGGCGGGAAGGTCCAGCTCCGGCAGGTCGCACCAGCGCTTGTGCACGAGGTAATACATGCATTCCTGACAGCGCATCTGCTCTTCGCCGTAAGGCTCCAGCAACCAGCCCGAGAGGATCAGCTTCTGTCGCAGCTGGTCGGGCGACAGTTCCCGAAGCGCGTCCAGCAACTGGCCGAATTCGCGGTCGGTTTCCGGGAACGGCTCGACCTCGGTCTTGAGGCCGTCGGCGAACATGTCCTCGATCATCCGGATCAGAATGTCATAGCTGGCTTCCGCCGGGGTCAGGCCGTATCTGTCGATATAAGCCTGCCGCTCGGCTTCGCTCAGGCCTTTCTTTTTCGCATCAGCCATCGCCGACCTCCCATGATCGCTCGCGGCGATCCGGCGGCGGAAAGCTCGCCGCCGCCGGATGGGCGCAGATGTTCAGGCGGTCCGGAACCGGGCCAGTTCCTCTCCGGTGCCGGCGTCATGGGCATGGACCGTGCACACCAGGCAGCTGTCATAGGAGCGGCAGACATGGCCCACCTCGACCGGATCGGCAGTGTTCCGGATCGGGGTGCCGATCAGCGCTTCCTCGATCGGGCCGCGGGCGCCGTCCGAGGTGCGCGGGCCGACGTTCCAGGTGGTCGGGGCGATGATCTGGTAATTGGCGATCTTGCCGTTCCTGACGTCGATCCAGTGACACAGCGCGCCGCGGATCGCCTCGGTGGCGCCCCAGCCCTGGCCATCCTTTTCGGTGGGCTTGATGTACCATTCGTCGTTCAGCCTGAATTCGCGCAGGATGCGCTCGGCCTCGCGATAGAGGATGCACAGCTCGTGCATCCGGGCGAAATGGCGCAGCATGGTCGAAGCGCCGCCCATCTTGCGATACATGTCCAGAACCAGCCCGTCGGAATGCTGGAAATCGTGGCCCATGCCATTGCCGGCGATCAGGCGGCGGGCCAGCGGCCCGGCCTCCAGGCGGCCGCTCTCGGCATGCGCGACCGCCGTGGCCCAGGAGTATTTGCCCTCCGGGTCGATGGCGTTCTTGGCCACGGGGTTGGTTACCCGGTCAAACGGGTGCACGGCGCCGGCCTCGTCATACCAGGCATGCCGTGTATCCTCGCGCACGAAGGACTGGTCCATGGCCCCGAAAGTGTCGGTGGCCCCGTCATAGATGCCCGACTTCATGATCACCGCATCGGCGCGCCCGGCAATGGTCGGTTTCTGGTAGCGGTCCTCGTGCGGCAGGTAACCCCAGGTCACGAAACGCCCGTGACCCTTGCCGTATTGGTCCAGGCCGATATCCTTCGACATGCGCCAGAACATGCCGAGATCGGAATTGGCGTGCTCGGGTTTTTCGTCGAGCCAGGCCTCGAAATCCTCCAGCGTCTGGATTTCCTCGTAGCGTTCCATCGAACAGCCAAGCCAGAGCGGCTCGATCCAGTTCTGCCGGAAATGCTCGAGAATCGACCAGGCGCGGGTCACATCGGTGAGCGTCGGCGAACACATCACGCCCCCTGGCACCATGAAGGAGGAGTGCGGCCACTGCCCGCCGAGCAGGGCGTAGATTTCCACCGGCCGGCCCGAGATCGTCACCCCGACCTCGTAGGAGGTGCCGGTAAAGGGCGCATAGCGCTTGACCGCTTCCTCGTAGAAGGGGCTCGCGGCGTAGTTCTCGTTGGTGTAGTCGATCATGAACAGGCCGTAATGGTGGCGCGGCAGCGACTGGAGCGATTCGACCACCTGCCCGAGATTGCGCGCCAGAATGGCGTTGCGCGGCACCGTGGTGCCCCAGGCGGTATCCAGCGCCCAGGCGGCGCAGGTCAGGTGCGAAGCGCCGCAGATGCCGCAGGCGCGCGGTGTCACCACCAGACCGGCCTGCGGGTCCTTGTCCTTCAGGATCACCTCGAAGCCGCGGAACATTTCCGCATGCGTCCAGGCATTGGTGACCACGCCGTTTTCGATTTCGACCCGCACGTCCAGATCGCCTTCGACGCGCCCCACCGGCGAAATGTCGAGTGTTTCTACTGCTGCAGACATGTCCTTGTTCTCCCGTTCGCGTTCGTCAGACGACGAAAATGTCTTCTTCGGCCCATGCCGGCGCGGCGCCCTTGGCGGCGGCGGTCAGCTTGATGTAGCCCTTCTTGTCCACGCCTTCGGGCATGTCCCTGGGAACGCCCATCACGGTCTGGGTCTTGAACACCGTCCCCGGCGCCAGATCGTAGAAGGGGAATTCCGGTTCGGTGCAGCCCAGGCAGGGCATGCCGGCCCGGGTCTTGGAGGAGTGGCGGTTCCACAGAATCCGGTTGCAGGGGCTGTGGGTCATGGGCCCGCGACAGCCGAGGTCATAGAACAGACAGCCCTTGCGCTGGCCGAATGCCGTGGTCGAGACCTTGTAGGCAAAGTGCATGTTGCGCGTGCAGCCGGTCTGGGTGAAGGAGGAAAAGAAGGTCTTGGGCCGCTGGAATTCGTCCAGCGTCAGATCGCCGGCGCGTCCGGTGGCCACGCCGACCAGGATCTGCGTCACCCAGTCGGGATGGGCCGGGCAGCCGGGGATGTTGATCACCGGAAGGCCGGATTTCGCGGTGAAGTCGGCGCCCAGCGCGCCGCCCTTTTCGCGTTTGAGGAACTGCAGCCCCTCGCTATCGGAGGGGTTCGGGGCCGTCGCCGGGATGCCGCCCCAGGTGGCGCAATCGCCGATCGCCACCACGAAATCCGCCGCCGCGGCGAGTTCCTTCACCCACTCCTTCATCGGCCGGCCGCAGAAGCGGTTCCACTCGCCGGTGCCGTTGGGCGCGTTGATCACCGTGCCCTCGAACACGAAGATGTCGAGCTTGATCTCACCCGAAATGCATTTCTCGATGATGGATTTCACCTGATCGCCGAGTTCGAGCCCCAGCGAAGGCTGCCAGAGGACATTGATGCCGAAATCGGTCACCAGGTCGCAGGCGCTCGGCTCCTCGGCGTTCAGAAAGGACATGGTGTTGCCGGAGCAAGCCCCTCCCTGAAGCCACAAAAGATTTGCCATGTTTGATCTCCTCCCTTGAATCCGGTCGCCGGGGCGATCGGCGCCTGTCACGCCTTCGCCTGTGATCGTCCGTTGCCGTTGCTGGAAAACCTGTTCGCGCTGTTTCCCCCTGCAGTATTCGCCATGCGTCGCCAATGGGGCCAATCACGATTGCCCCTCGGGCGCGGGAATTCGTGAAACAAAGTGCAAACTGACAACATGGTTTGCAGCGCCATTGCCAGCAAACTTTGCGATTGGCAGACTCTTCCCCTCGGGCTGGGTTCCGACCCCATAAACGGGATTCACAAAGCCATTGGGTTTTGAGTCACTCCCGATATGGCGGTAAGCCATGGCGCGTCTTGATCTGACGGATTTCGAATGGAGGCCGGTCCAGCCGCGTCTTCCCGACTGGTGGCGCTCATGCTGTCGGTGTCTGTCCCGTGGGGCCTTCCTCCTTGCCAGGAAAAGCATGGAAAGAAGGCCAAGTGGGCACTTCAGGAACATCGCTCGCCACGAGACATCCGCGCGCAACCATCTCGCCGCCGTTCCATCGCTTCATCAAGGCCATGGATGCGGTTTCACGGGTCCGCTTCCTAGCCGCGACGGCCGCAGACGGGGCATTCGCATTCGGGCAGGCTGGAATACCAGATTCCCTTGCAGTTGGCGCACCAATGCCCCCTGGCGCCGCGCCCGGACGGGTCGATCATGGCCGACATCTCGGTCAGCCCGAGGTTGCGGGCGGGCGATTTCGCGCGGCCAAGCCCCGATCGCGAGAACGGGAAGGGCACCACCTTCTTGCCGGCCTTTTCCCCCTTGTTCCCCTCGTCGCCCCGCTCAGCCATGGCTGGCATCCCGTCGCAGCCCGTAGCGCTTGATCTTGTTGGCCAGACCGACCCGCGAGAGCCCCAATTCCTCGGCCACACGACTCTGATTCCAATGGTGTTCGGCCAGTGCCCGCTTCAGCATCATCTTTTCGAGACTCTCGACCTTTTCCTTCAGCGTCGCCCCTTCCGGCATCCAGCCCGCCGACCGCGGCTCGGGCGCCGCCGCCCGCCTGATCTTGTCCGACAGGTGCCGCAAGGCGATATAGCCGCCCTGCTCGGCCACCGCCACCATGCGCTGCACCTCGGTTTCCAGCTCGCGCACATTGCCGGGGAAGGAATAGTGCTCAAGCTGCCGGACAACATCCGAGGCGACCCCCAGCACCCGGCGCCCGACCACGCCGGCATATTTCTCGACGAAGAACTGGGTGAGCACGGGGATGTCCTCGGGCCGTTCGCGCAGCGGCGGTATCTCCAGAATGAAACCACGCAGCCGATAGTAGAGGTCGCGGCGAAACCGGCCCTGCTCGACCCGTTTCTCCAGCGACTTGTTGGACGCGGAAATGATGCGCACATCGCTGTTCAGCACCCTGTCCGAGCCCAGCGGCTTGACTTCGCCCTCCTGCAGGAAGCGCAACAGGGCGACCTGGAACTGCGGCGAGATTTCCGAAATCTCGTCGAGAAACACCGTGCCCCCGTCGGCGGCGCGAAACAGGCCGAGCCGATCGGATATGGCACCGGGAAAGCCGCCGCGCACATGGCCGAACAGTTCCGAATGCAGCGCCTCGTCGGACACGCCGCCGCAGTTCTGACTGTGCATCGGCGAATGCATCCGGGCCGAGTTGAAATGGATCGCGCGCGCCAGAAGCTCCTTGCCGGTGCCGGTCTCGCCCTGGATCAGGATTGGCATGTTGGTGCGGGCGGCCGTCTTTGCCTCGGCCACCAGCTCGGCCATTTTCGGGCTGGCATAGACCAGGCGCTCGAATCGCGAACCCCCACCCGCAACCGAGCCGCTCGGCTCGCGGCGAAAGATGTCATCGTCCAGCGACAGCTTCAGTTCGCGCGAGAGAATGCGATGCCGCCGCGCCAGTTCGGCATGTTCCAGCGTACGCTTGACCACAATCCTGACCTGTCTGGGATCGAGCGGCTTGATCAGATACATGAACGACGCGGTGCGCTCGAACATCGCGATGCCCTCTTCCATCGCGTCGCGCTCGAATGCGATGATCCGGGCGCAGGAGGCATGCGACAGGCGCGAGCGAATCAGGGCGTTGTCCCTTTCCGAAACGTTTCTGGCCAGATCGCACAGGACCAGATCGACGTCGATCTCGTCCAGCCGACGCAGGGCGCTCCGGTCGTCCTCGCAAAAGATCACCCGGAACCCCTCGACTTCGCTCAGAGCCTGCGAGACCGCGCTGAACACTGCCGGGTCGTCGGATTTCACCAGAACGGTTTGTGTATTGCTCATTCAGTGCTCATTTGCTCAGAGCTGCGGGCCACACAGGATGCAGCCGCTGCCGCTAACACAGTTTACAATTCACAAATTCGGCTTTCAAGTTTGCGTGTTTTTCGCCGGAGAAGACACGAAACCTTGGGGGTGGCTCCGTGCCAACAGGCAACCGTGCCACCGAAGCAGTGGCGATCTGCCGGGGGATGTTGCGACTGCTCGGGCTCTGCGCTCCCAGGGAAGCCTTGCCCGCCAACGGAGGCTTCGTTGATGAGGTCGCGGGGACGTTCAAGCGGTCGCTTGTGGATAACCGGGCCGACGCAAGAACCGTTGTCGCCTGGATGGGCGCGAACGAGAAGACAGTGAAGCCCTGGCTCGCCGGGCGATGCGGCCGGGACCGTCTTGTGGCCATCCATACGCGGTCATCACGTGAGCAGCAGGGGCCGAGCCACCACTCACACGGGTTAGATCGGGTCCGTGGCGATCAGCCGATCAACCCGACCCCCCATGCGTCAAATAGAACGTCATTAAAACAGTTTGGCAGGCATGGAGAACGTTCGCTGCCAGACCCATCCCCTCCGCCATCATCCCTGTTGCGAACACGGACAGGCGCCTATCGTGGCGCGGAAATAGTCGTGTTTTCAAAGGGCTTTGCCTCCCCCATGCGAACCTCTTAGACTGCGCCTCAGGCCCGATCCGGGCTCTGAACGGCCTTTCGTCTCTGTTCGGGCGAACCTCGTTAAATTCGGTTCGGTCGAATTTTTCCACGCATTTCCAATGGCCTGAGTTTCCACCCCGCCAAAACTTCAGTCCTTGTGTTGATCCCCTTCAAAAGGAACAGAGCCGCAACACGCGAGAGGCGCAGCCGCTGGGTGCGCTGGCCGAATGGCGCGTAGCGATGACGGTGATTTGCCGGGTTCAAGCTGGAAAGCCCTGATGACAAAAGGACTTCCCGTCCGTAGCCTGGCGCAATGTCGAACGGGCCTTGGACGGATGAAGAGAACGACCTGATCGTTGCGGATTACTTCGCGATGCTGGTCGATGATCTCGCGGGGAAACCCCTGAACAAGGCAGCATCATATCGACAGCTTGCAGATCGGATCGATCGCTCCGTGAAGGCAATCGAGTACAAGCACCAGAACATCAGCGCCGTGCTGAAGGCGTTGGGCGAGACGTGGCTGACTGGCCTCGCACCCGCCTTCAACTTCCAGAGCTCGCTTGAGGATGCCGTTCTGCGATGGATGAACTCGCATCCGGAGTGGCTCCTGCGGGCCCCCGGCAACCGACCACTCACCCACCTTCACGATGCGGCGCAGATCTGGATCGGGCCGCCGCCGACGCTGTCGAACCAGCCGCCACCGCAGGAGCTGGACCTGATGTTGCGGATCGCCAGGAAGTCCGACGTTGCCGGCCGCGACGAGCGTAACCGTGTCCTTGGCCGCGCGGGAGAGGAACGCGTGCTGGCCTACGAGCGGTCGGTGCTGCGGTCAGCGGGGCGCGATGACCTGGCGCGCAAGGTTCGCTGGGTGTCGGAGGAGGACGGTGACGGTGCCGGCTACGACATTGCCAGCTTCGAGCGGGACGGCCGGTCGCGGCTGATCGAGGTGAAGACTACGAACGGCTGGGACCGGACACCATTTCACATCACGCGCAACGAACTGGCCGTGGCCGAGGAGCGGCGCGCGGAATGGTGCCTGTTCCGGCTGTGGAACTTCTCACGCGAGCCCAAGGCGTTCGAACTGCGCCCGCCGCTCGATGCCCATGTCTCGCTGACGGCGACGTCGTATCGGGCGAGCTTTCACTGAGGCTCAGTCGAACACCCGCCCCGGCTGCTCTTCCCACGGCAGGGACGCCACGAAGCACAGGTCGTAGATGCTGATCGTGCTGGGCTCGCGGTGGACGACCAGTCGCTCGATGACGTCAGGCGCGAGCCACGCGAGGCGCAGCAGGCGGCTGACGTAGCGGTCGGAGAGGCCCTCGTCGGCGGCGAGGTCGGCGAGGGTTGCGACGTCCCCGCGCTCCAGCCTCTGCCGCCAGCCCCATGCCCGACCGATGGCGCGCAGGAGGTGAGGATCCTGCCCGCGGTCCATGGCAGCTTCAACATGCTTCGGCGGAAGGATCCGCGGACGTCCACCGCGGCGGCGGATTTCTAGCGGGATATGGACGCGCAGGGTCTCGGGCGCGGGCATCAGGCGACCTCCTTCTTCGGCGGGGCCATCAGCGCGGCGATGGCGCCGAGGCCATCATGGCGCAGGTCGATTGCGAGGCCGGCCTCGCTTACCGTGATGCGCGCGACCAGCAGCTGGACGACGCGCGCCTGCTCGGCCGGGATGAGCGCCTTCCACAGGTCGTCGAACTGCCCCAGCGCGGCGACGACGGTGGTCTCATCGAGATCGGGGCGGTCCTTCCGTACCGCCCGCGCGGTGCGCGCGGCCACCTCGGGCGTCCGTAGCATGCGGCGGATTTCGCCGATCACGGCATCCTCGACCATTGCACCCGGCAGCCGCTGCGGCCCGCGCAACTCGGCCGCCGGGCGTTTCCGGATCACGTCCATGGAGGTGTAGTAGCAGTAGCGCTTGCCCTTCCGCTTGGTGTGGTGGGGCGTCATGGCGGCGCCCGTCTCGGTGAAGATCAGCCCGCGCAGGAGCGCAGGCTGCGCCGTACGCGCCACCGCCGCCCGGGCGACGCGGTAGTTGGCCATCACGGCATGCGCCTCGTCCCACAGCTTTTGGTCGATGATAGCCACATGCTCGCCGGGGTAGACCTCGTCCTTGTGCACGGCGAGGCCGAGATAGACCTTGTTGTGCAGGAACTTCAGCAGGTAGCCCCGGTCGAACACTGCGCCGCGCTTGGTGCGGATCCCGCGCGCATGCAACTCCTTCAGCACCTGCGCCGTGGAACTCGACCGCGCATAGAGGCGAAAGATGGTGCGGACCTGTTCCGCCTCAGCGGGCTCGATCACCAGCTTGCGGTCCTTCACGACGTAGCCGAGGGGCACCGGACCGCCCATCCACATCCCCTTCCGGCGCGAGGCCGCGAACTTGTCGCGGATGCGTTCGCCGATAACCTCGCGCTCGAACTGGGCGAAGCTGAGCAGGATGTTCAGCGTCAGCCGGCCCATGGACGTCGTGGTGTTGAAGGACTGCGTGACCGAGACGAAGGTGACGCCGTGGCGGTCGAAGATCTCCACCAGCTTCGAGAAATCCATCAGCGCGCGGCTGAGGCGGTCGATCTTGTAGACCACGACCACGTCGATTGGCCCAGCCTCGATGTCGGCGATCAGCTGTGCCAGCGCGGGGCGATCCAGCGTGCCGCCCGAGAAGCCGCCATCGTCATAGCGGTCGCGCAGCGCCACCCAACCCTCGGCACGCTGCGAGGCGATGTATGCCTCGCAGGCCTCGCGCTGGGCGTCGAGGCTGTTGAACTCCATGTCGAGCCCTTCTTCGCTCGACTTGCGGGTGTAGATGGCGCAGCGCAGGCGGCGGACGGGTTCGGGCTTGGTGCGGCTCATGAGCGGGCCTCCGCACCATGGGCCAGCCCGAAGAACTTCCACCCGTTCCAGTGACTGCCGGTGATCGCCCGCACTGCGGCTGAGAGCGACTTGAAGCGCCGCCCCTGCCATTCGAAACCTTCTGTCAGGACGGTGACGACCTGTTCCTCACCCTGCCATTCGCGGACCAGTTTGGTGCCGGGGATTGGACGGCGCGGGTCCGCGATCAGCGGGCCCGGCGCGCCCGTGGCGACCTCGGCCGCCAACGCGTCCAGCGTTCGGCGCGTGGCGGGCTTGATGCCACCATGGGCGAGCTCCTGGATGCGGTAGCCGATCCGCAGCTCCAGGTTCCCGCGGCTGGCGTTCGGTGCGGGTTCGCCGAACATGACCCGCCACTTCCCCTGCAGCTCGGGCACTGTCATCGCCTTCAGCGCGGCCAGTTCGGCCAGGACGTCAATCTCCGCCGCCTCGTGGACGAGCGCAGCCTTTGCGCCTGATTTCCTTGTGTTTTTCCTCATGCGTCGTCTCCAACTCGGTTTTGCACCTGTCTCCGACGACGGCGTCTGAGGGCGAGAATGTCCAGCGAACTGTCTCCGTCGAGCGGAGATTTCTCGTTCGTTTCCCGTGGGTTGGTGCGCGCGATAGCGCTGGCGAGGATGGCGGCCAGTTCTGCCAGCCGCTCATCGGTCGTGAGCGTCTCGGCGGGCGGCGCGAAGGCGATGTCGTCTTGCATGCGGAGCGAACCTCCTGAGGCGGTTTGCTCCGTGTTCGCCGGTCGTGGCGGGGGAATTCAAGTTAAAACAGGGGGTTGTGGTAGTCTAACAAAGTCGGGAGAATTTGTGCGGTATCGTTTAACCTGAGATCGTGCCCGGAGATCAGCTCTGCGACGGGTCAACCCCATGAGGTCGCGAATCGTAAAGCTTCCGTCTCGATGCCTCATACCCATGTGCTCGTCCAGCCACTACGAGCCACCACAACCAGAAGTTCGCTAGTCGATTGAGTTTCTTAACAATTCCGATAGGTTTGCGGTATGCGATTCTTTGCCGATGGGCCATCAATACCTGACGTCCTACTCGAATGCTGTGATGCTGGCCGAGTCGTGTTTTTGTGTGGTGCGGGTGTATCGCAGCCGTCGGGGATGCCGAGCTTCGTCGGGCTCACACAGCACGTCATTGATGTTTTCGATCCACCCAGCGACTCCGAGGTTATGGATGCGTTCCGTCCATGGCTCGAAGGCCAATCCGCAGCGAATGTTCCGCTCGACCAAATCTTCAACCTGCTCCACCAAGAATACGGCAAGGACGAAGTGAATGCCTTGGTTACCGAGCGGCTAAATGTCGTTTCGGCAATCGAGAATGTCGGACGGGAACACGACCTGGTTAAAAGGATCTCTTCGAGCCAGAGCGGTGCGCCACAAATCGTCACGACGAACTTCGATAGACTCTTCGAAGCGGGCTCCGAGAGAACGCCCCCGAAGATTCACGAGCCGCCCGCTTTGCCCAGCATTCACTTCGGCTCGACAATAGAGGGTATCACCTATCTTCACGGTCGGCTTGTTGAACCGAACTCTGAACATCACCCATATGTCCTCAGCAGCGCTGATTTTGGTCGTGCATATCTTTCCGAAGGCTGGGCCACGAGCTTTGTTCGAAACCTTCTAGAACGATACACTGTCGTGCTTCTGGGGTATCAGGCGGAAGATCTGAACCGCGCCGGGTTTGCCGGAGGCTGATTGATCTTAGTTACGCGGCCATGGCTTCAGTTTCCAGAGCTGCGTAGAAATT
>MDTD01107089.1_pt1 | contig 46383 bp, 35 predicted proteins | sample 811221 | NCBI WGS metagenome assembly MDTD01 (sample SAMN05326646, study PRJNA326480) | marine metagenome | isolation source: seawater | place: Pacific Ocean: South West | collected 2011 | reverse complement strand
TCTATTGATCTCACTGATGATGTTATTTATCAGTCAGTGGACATTGGCACCGATTCGTCGGTTGAGTGAGGCTGTTCGGCGTGTGGCAGCGGGTCATTACGATGAAGAGGTTCCCGTGGGAGCTTCCGACGAGATCGGTCAATTAGCGGGTGAATTCAACCGCATGGCATCATCGCTACGGGAGCGTGATGAGCAGCTTGAGGTTCAGCGAGAAGAACTACTCAGGGCCGATAGGCTCGCCACTATCGGTAAGTTCGCAGCTCAAATTACGCATGAGGTTAGGAACCCACTTTCATCCATAGGCCTGAACGCAGAATTGGTCGAAGAAGAGATTAATCTTCAGGAAGAGGGCTCCGAGATCACTCAGATTGTACGGGCGATCCAAGATGAGGTTGAACGACTCAAGGTCATTACCGAGGGATATCTTCAATACGCCCGATTGCCGCAGCCGGAAATGGTGAGTAGTCAGTTAGCGCCGATGATTCGGGAGCTTTTAAGCTTCTTAAGAACCGAACTTGGTCAAGCCGGAATAGAGTGGAATGCTGATCATCTCGATGAGTCCTGTATTGCATCTGTCGATAGAGCTCAGATCCGACAAGCACTCATGAATATCATTCGAAATGGTATTGAAGCAGCACAGGCCTCATCGGAAGAAAGGCAACTCACGGTGAAGCTATTTTTGTCTGACGAAGAGAATGTAACCTTGGAAGTGACCGATTCGGGTGAGGGGATCGCTCCCAAGATCTTGGGTCGTATTTTTGAACCGTTTGTCACAGGAAAAGCTCAGGGAACGGGCCTTGGATTGGCTCTTTCACATGAAATTGTGGCGGGTCATGGTGGACGAATTTCTGTTGAAAGTCCGGTCCTACACGGTGCCAATGGACCCTATGGTTCAACATTTCGTATCGAACTTCCTCGTCAAAAGATCGCCGGTGCGGTTGTAGACGTTGGTCATTGAATGTATTCAATGAGGGTGGAGAATCTCCCACGGAGGGCGTTTTGGAATTCACGGTCATGACTTACGATATCAATCTCGGTCTTTCGAGCGACCTCGAGACCATTGCGAGTATTGTAGGCGAAGCAGATATTGTGGCCCTTCAGGGTGTCGGCAATGACTGGTTTGAAGGAGCCAGTGGAAATCACACAGTACAACTCTCACGTCTGAGTTCGTTAGGGCACTTTCGATATGCATCCGCGTTGACAGTGCGTCCTGGAACCGATCCTCCAGAAGCTGTTCCGGCACCTACGGCCGATGAGAAGCCTGGTAGAGGCGTCGCCCTCCTATCGAAATTTCCACTCGGACCGTGGACAAGGCATAGGCTTCCAAAGCGTAAAGGCCGTCAGACATGTATTTTGTCGGGAACCGTTGTTACGCCCGAAAGCCCGATAAGCGTTCTTGTGACGGAACTGAGCGAATTTCCCGAAGATAGGTCTGCGCAAGTTAGAGCGTTACTCCGGCATGCACAGACGCAAACAACACCTCTCATGATTCTTGGGAACTTAAACGGTGAAGTAGGAGAGGAAGAACTCGCACCACTTGATGCTTGGCTCATCAATGCTGCCGGTGATGATCCCCATCCAAGCTATCCGTCGGACGACCCTATGAAGGCGGTCGATCATATCTACATCAGCAAGGAACTGACGATTGAAACTCCGGCAATGCCCCTTCCACTCCTTGGAAGTTCGCATCTGCCTGTGATGACCAAGCTGAGCATTTGAGTGGATCCACAGAGCGACGGCGCTCGCGATTGAATGACTTGGGTTACGCGTTCGATGATCGTGTCATTGGATGACGATTGAGCAAACGCACAGGTCTAAAGCCTTTGTCCTGATTGTTTTGCTTAGTCGAAGTCGAAGGAAAGCCTTATAGTGCGCGCCGAAGAAGGCTCACCCATTGAAACCCGATTGTTAGGTACCAAAACGCCCAATGAGTTCCAAACAAGATAGTGAACGTACCAGTCGAATACCTGGCTTCTATAAGCAGTCGGTCGATGATCGACTTGCCCATGTAAAGAGCTTCGCAAACCTTCTCGACTCGGAGATAGAAACCCTACGTGGCCACGATCCAGCGAAGCTCAAAATAGCCGATAAGATGATCGAAAATGTCGCTGGAATCTTCGATCTACCGGTTGGGATTGCTGCCAACTTCAGAGTCGATGATCGGGACTATTTACTCCCGATGGTGATCGAAGAACCATCGGTCGTCGCAGCTGCTTCAAATGCCGCCAAACTCCTACGCAGTGGACACGGTGTCTTAACAAGTGCCAGTGAGCCGTGGATGATCGGCCAAATCCAGTTACTGGATGTCGATGATCCTAACGGTGCAAAGAATCGCCTTGAGAGCGCATCTGCACGCTTGCTTTCGGAAGCTAACGCATCTCAACCCAGGCTAGTAAGCCGCGGTGGTGGTGCCAGGGAAGTTTCGGTAAGAGTCTTCAATGAGTCACATGTCGGTGCAATGGTCGTGGTTCACCTCATGGTTGACGTGTGTGACGCCATGGGAGCAAATCTCGTAAACTCCATGGTTGAGACTCTTGCGCCCATCTGTGAGGAGCTATCAGGAGGAAGAGCCTGTCTTCGCATCCTATCAAATCTCGCCGACCGGCGTTTGGTCCATGCGGAAGGGAGGATTCCCCTCGATTGGCTTGCCAGACCAGACTTGGGATACTCAGGGTACGACGTCGCAAAGCGTATCGAAGAGGCAAGTGTCTTTGCTGAAATAGACCCTTATCGAGCGGCTACCCACAACAAAGGGATGATGAATGGCATAGACGCCTTCCTTATTGCGACCGGCCAAGATTGGCGTGCGGTCGAAGCGGGTATTCATGCGTACGGCGCCAAGGATGGAACCTATAGCGCTCTTGCTTCATGGAGGGTTCAGGGAGAGACCCTCCAGGGCCGTGTCACCTTGCCGATGCAGGTGGGAACGGTGGGCGGTGTGACAAAGGTTCATCCGGTTGTGAAGGTGCTTCTCAAATTGGTTGGTGCTGAGTCCGCGTCCCATATCGGTAGACTCGCAGCAGCCGTTGGCTTGGCTCAAAACTTGGCAGCCATCATGGCATTGGCAACTGAGGGAATTCAGCGGGGACACATGTCTCTGCATGCTCGAAATATTGCTGTAACAGCTGGTGCGAGCGACCGAGATATTGACCGCATTGTTCGTGAAATGATTCGCCGAAAAACGATCAATGTTGATGCGGCTCAGTCGATCCTTAGGGAGGAAGAGGCGGACCTTAGTGTCTCCTTGAAGGCTGCAGATTTTGTGCATTTGAGAGAAACGCACTGGACCAGCGTGCAGGATTATATTGCTAACTACGTCTCCAGGGATGCATCGACCGGAACCCTCGACGACATGATGTGGTACCAGCTTGGAACTGGCGGAAAGAGAGTGCGAGCCGTGATCCCAATGGCAATTGCTCAAGCTGTTGGCACCAACGTGGACGAGATGATTCCATTCTGTGCCTCAATGGAACTGCTTCATAATGCAACCTTGGTTCATGCGGATGCACAGTCTCGCGATCGTCGACGGCGAGGCCATGCGACCTTGTGGGTGCGATATGGTCTCGACCAAGCGATCAATTGTGGCGATGGCTTGCTATGTGTGGCGCAAGAATGTCTCGAAGGCTTGAATACCTCTCCACATGTCCTAAATCGTATCCGTGGGCAGGTTAGTAGCCATCTGCTGCAAATCATTAGGGCTCAAGTTAACGAACGGGTTCAGGAGTCGTCCGATCCTTCTCAATGGCTTGAAATCGCGCGCAACCGTGTGGGTGGTCTCTTTAAATTGGCTGTCCTAGGTTCCTCCCTGCTCGTCGATCTGGACACGCCCAACGATGGGTCTCTCGAAGAGATCGGTGGACATTATGGCGTAATCTTCATGATCCAAGATGAACTCTTAGACCTCCTGGGAGCAACCAAAGGTGCTTTGCGAGGCCAATCGATCCGGGAAGGTAAGGTGACCGGTCTTCTCAATCACTTCCTACACAACGCAGACAGTGAGTCTCGAGACCGTGTATGGAAGATTTTCTGTCGAACAAGTGCAGAGACATCCGATGACGATGTCGCGGAGGTATTGGATGCGATGGAACGTCAAGGAACGTTCCGTTACGCCGTGGATCTAATTCGCGAGCAACAAGAACAGGTGCGAACAAAAAGCACCACATTGGACGCCAAGTTTATGAACGCACTCACATCGATCACCGAAGTGTTTTTGAAGCCGCTTCTCGATCGATTGGAACCCTAGCAGCGTGTCTTCCCGTGCTACCCATGGCGAATATACCGATCCTATCGATCTCATCTGGCTCGATATCGCTCAGAAGCTAGGCTTTCGTGTCCACCGCTCCGACGATGCCTATGCATCGTTCGACGGGTATGGCCAGATGACGATATGTACCGATGCGGAGTTCGACCCGGATGACAGCCTCGCTCAGATGATTTTGCATGAGATATGTCACGCTCTCGTTGGAGGAAGAAAAGCCCTTACATCGCCGGATTGGGGCTTAACCAGCGATCAGGGAGATGATCTAAACAAGGAGTATGCGACACATCGACTTCAGGCGTCCTTTTGCGACAAGTTTGGCTTACGCGAACTCTTCGCGGTGACGACACAGTGGCGACCCCACTATGATTCCTTAGGGCCCGAGCCTCTTCGCGGTGATGAGCCGAGCGTTGCTGTGGCTAAGCAGGGCCGAGAAAATGCTCGAGCGTGGAATTGGGAGAACCATATTCTGAGAGGGTTAAAGGCGACCGCAGCGGTCGCTGAGATTGTTCGCCCTTTTGCTCCAGCGGAGTCTACCTGGCGCTCGAGTCGCCCTCTTCATCCGACAGGCTTTATCCTCGAAGGGTCTCATCATTGTGGTGATTGTGCTTGGTTCGTCACTTCACCGAATGGGGAGCACCAATGCCAACATCGATGCACAGAGAACATGCCCCCTATTTCTTTAGAGCCGAGTTTTCCAAGCTGTCAGCGCTTTGAAGCGCGCTTTTCTGCGGAAGAATGTGCCGATTGTGGTGCTTGTTGTAGAGAGGGCTTTGATGCAGTCCCTGTTGGATCCGAGGAACCATTGCGTCAACTCAGACCAGAACTTTTGGAGACACGTGGAAATTTCACCTTTATACCCCGGCCTGGCGGTCGCTGTGCCGGTCTTCGCAAGGGATCCGAGACACATTGGCGGTGCGAGATTTACGAGGATCGACCGCAAGGCTGTCGTGAGTTAGAGATAGGTTCGAGTGGCTGTCTCCAAGCCCGGCAGAGGGTCGGACTAACGCAAAGCTGACGTACTGTTCTCCCTCGGGAAAAGATGCAAGGATATAGGGAATGGCACTCTTCTCACGTAAGATTACAACCCGCGGTTATGAACCAGATCGCTTCGCGACTGTTCCGATTCAGCGCTATTTGAATTATCTTGAATGGCTGCGGTGGGAATTTATCCAAGATCCTGAAACAGGCCTCTTAGAAGGCCTTCAGAGTGGGCATTTTCCTGTCGTTCGTAGCCAGCGCTTCGAACTTATTCAACGGGTTGGGATGGGCCGCGACCTTCTACTTTGGGCCAGGGTGACGAAGGTCGGACGTAGTACCGTCACGCTCGAACATCACGTTGTCGCTGAAGATGACGGCAGTCTTGTTGCACACGCGATCGTCGAGGGATTATGGCTTGGACCCTCGCGACGGTTGGTAAGGATTCCTGACGCCTTTCGTGAATTGGCTGAGCAACATGCTGCTGCAGAGTCACCGAAATTCAGCGTTCTGCCGGTGAATCGACCCGCAGGAACAGGCCCGCTTATCCACACCAATCCAAAGCCTTGTATTTTCGAGCGAAAGGGGTTGGACCTTCACTTATACGACGCACCTGAGTCGACGTTCACAAGCGAGCGAACGATACGACCAAGTGATATCGATATTTTTTCTCACGTGAACGCAGCTACCTACGTCGACATGTTTGAAGATGCCCTTTACGAGGCTTTCAAAACACATGCTTTCGATCGCTCATGGCCAAATCGGCCAGGCCCCGTCAATCGTCTCTTCATTCACTATGACCGTGAGTCTCTACTCGATGAGTCTCTCGTCGCTCATTGCTGGGAAGCCGATTCAGAAGGGTTTGCCTTCGAGCTGCGACGCAGAGACGATGATGCAGTCTTGTGCCGCGCTACCCTCTTTCCCGAGGGTTAGGAAGGGGCCGCCTGATCGTCTATTGGGGATAGGGATCTAGGTTCGGGTATTCAAGCGTTTTGTGATACGCCGCACCCCAAATGATTCCCCAGACGAAGAAGAACGAGATGGCACCGAAGAGGTACTCCGGCCAAATTCGGAAAAGCCCGGATACGTAGGCCATGATGACGTTCACAGCGAGGAAGATATTCGAGATAAGCCATGGCCGCTTGCTTAGGCGAGGAAATGGAAAGTTCATAATCATCACGGCACCAAAGGGAAGTAGAATGAAGGGCAGTGCATTGATGAGCCCGAACCACTCGTACTTGATGGAAATGAGACATGTTGCTGCGATGAGGCTGCCGACCATCGTTGTTGGGATTCCGTAAAAGACTTGGGTGCCCGTAACGTCTCTCGCACTCTCTTCGAGGACGTTAAATTTCGCGAGCCGGATCGTGGCGCATATCACGTAGAAGGCGCAGAGAAAGTGGAGAAGGTAGCTATTCCAATCCGGATGCCACCAGGCGAATGGGCCGACACCCGAGTCCGGCGGAATTCCACGTATGAAAGTGAAGACGAGCGTTGCAGGTGCGACACCGAATGCAACGAAGTCGGAGAAGCTATCTAGTTGACTTCCAATCTCCGAACTCGATCCCAACAGTCTCGCAGCTGAACCATCGAGCTTATCAAGCATTGCGCACATGATGATGAGCCATCCTGCGCTCTCGTAGAAGCCAGTTACCGCTTGGCCCATGGCGCCGAGACCTACCAACATGCTCCCAAGCGTGATTGCATTTGGCACCACGTAACGCCATCGTTTCGTCTTGGTAGTCGTCGAACCCATAGGGGCAACCTAGTGGATAAGCCGGCTAACCCGCAAGAACCTTACCCACCGAATCGCTACTTTCCTTTGTAATTAGGTGTCCGTTTGGCCATGTGCGCACTGACCGCTTCAGCCAAATCTTCTGATGCAAGGAAGGCTGCATTCCATGCAGCAACGTAATTGAGGCCGCGATTAAGCTCTGCGTCTTCGCTGCGCAGCAGGACGTCTTTGACGCCGCGGAGCGTGAGTGGTGGATTTGCAGCGATCTCTTGTGCCATGCTCATCGCGCCCTGATGCAGTTCCTCTTTGGTGTCAAAGAGGTGGTTTACAAGTCCGATGTTGAGCGCGCGCTCTCCGGAAATGTCGGCTGCAGTAAATGCAAGCTCTCGGGTCAATCCGCCTCCGATAATATTGGGCAGACGTTGAAGACTTCCCAGGTCAGCAACGATGCCAATACGTGCTTCCCGAAGGGATATCTTTACGTCACGAGTCGCAAGTCGAATGTCACAAGCACTAATGAGATCAAGACCACCACCGATACACCAGCTATGAACTGCTGCAATGACCGGGAATGGAAGTTCTGCAAAACCGGTCATTGCATCCTGCCAACGGCGTATCAGCATGAGGAGTTCTGTCCTGGGACCTGCTAGACCGCCTCCCATGAATAATTGCCCGTGCTCCTTGAACGCTTTTTGGAGATCAAGCCCATAGCAAAACGCCTTTTCATCGCTTTGCAGAATTGCGACTCGAATATCATCACGCTGCCCGATTGCCGCTGTAAGCTCCGCACAATCGTGAAAGAATTGTGGGTCCATTACCCGTTTCTTCAAAGAGATGGAGGCGATGAAGTTTGAAACATCGACTGAAAAGGTCTCATTCATGGGTTCATCCTGCGTTTGATAAAAAGTTCGGCCGATCTATCGGTCCTGAGACTTGCGTCTGCACCAAGGACCGTGCATCCTTGGTTCATTATGTGGTTCAAACAAGCAATCATGCATCAACCGGACGTCATCTGAGCGCCAATTAGTCGAAGCCAACGTGTCTTCTCTATGCTCAGGATGAAATCCCATGACATTGCAACTTGTTGATGAAAAAGCCGTTACCTCTCAAGGTTACGAACACCTAGGTCTTGCACCCGATACTGAAGGTCCACCGATCGCGCACATCAAGCCGCCAGTGGACCCAAACACCATAACCTGGCGGAATTTACGTCGCGACCCCTTCTGGCAGAAAATTCCTGCGTGGGCCGAAGTCGATGAAGCGACCTTCCTCGACCATCGATGGCAAGATAAGAATGCCATTACACGGCCAAAGAAGCTCTTGGCAGCCATCGGTGAATTGGCCGATGAAGCCTTTATGGAAGATGTGAAAGCAGGGTTTAGTGCAGCGCCTATGGCAGTGCGTATTTCTCCCTACCTACTCGCATTGATCGACTGGAATAATCCGACAGATGATCCGATTCGACGCCAGTTTCTTCCATTAGGTTCACAGCTTGAGGCTGACCACCCAATGCTCACCTTGGACAGCCTTCATGAGCAAGCGGATGCGCCCGTGCCGGGACTCACTCATCGCTACCCCGACAAGGCTCTGTTCCTAACGCTGGATACGTGTCCCGTATACTGCAGATTCTGCACCCGGAGTTACGCTGTGGGTACGGATACCGAAGGGGTGGAGAAGGTCAAAATCCGCGTGAACCAAGATCGATGGAAGCGTGCATTACGTTATGTCTCGGAACGGCCCGAGCTTGAGGATATCGTCATTAGCGGCGGTGATTCTTACCGCTTGAAGAGCGATCAAATGCGCGAAATTGGCCATGCGCTCCTCAATATTCCGCATGTGAGGCGCTTTCGTTTTGCCACGAAGGGCTTGGCTATCATGCCGATGAAGATTCTAACGGATCATGACTGGGTCGATGCGATTACCGAAGTCAACGACCGGGGTCGAACCATGGGAAAGGAAGTGTGTATCCACACGCACTTCAACACCCCAAGCGAGATCACGGGAATCACTGAAGATGCAATGAATCTTCTCTTCTCTCGCGGCATTACTGTGCGTAATCAGTCTGTGTTCCAGCGCGGCGTGAATGACACGTCCGAGCAGATGATTGAACTGACGAAGCGACTCAGCCATATCAATGTTCAGTCCTACTACGTGTACATCCACGATCTCGTTCGCGGAACGGAAGACCTTCGCACTACGGTTGCGACCGGCGTTCGAGTTGAAAAGAGTGTGCGCGGTGTTACAGCCGGCTACAACACTCCACTCTTCGTCGTCGATGCTCCCGGAGGCGGTGGAAAGCGTGATGCTCACAGTTACGAGCATTACGACCGAGAAACTGGAATCTCTGTCTACACGGCACCGTCCGTCAAGAAGGGACAGTTCTTCACCTACATGGATCCCTTGCGTTCGCTGGCACCCCAAATCCAGAAGGATTGGAATGACCCCAAGAAAGCAAAGGCGATGGTAGATAGCGCTGTTGAGGCTGCTAAAAAGAACGTCATCTAGGCACTATGCCGAATCCGAATGCTTCTTTTCGGATTCGGCGTTGTCCATCACGCAGTAGCCCAACAAGAAGAGTTGGCTCGCGCTAATACTTCCAGATAGGCCCGCCAAGGGGGGGTATGTGGCAGTTACTGGGATGAACCCTAGATTGTACCCGGCATGGACGAGAAGAGAGAGGATCAGGGTCGCGCAAGTTGCTCGCAGAAGAAGGCCCTTCTCCTCACTCCCTTGTCGTATTCTCAAGGCGAAGATGAGCGTTCCAATAAAGAGCATGACCCACAGAATCATGCCTAAACGCCCAACTTGAAAGCAGCCAGCAGCCAACCAATAGTCATCTGTAGGCGAACTCATTGCAGGTAGATTGCTCGCGGATCTCCCGAACCACTGGCTTTCCGTGACTGCTCGAGTAATCGCTTGGTAATCATACCCGGCACTTAGTGCATGCCCAACGGGGTCAAGGAAGCCAATCCAACGTTGTTGAACGTATGGAAATGCTGCGCTCGCGGCGACAGCCATGACAACGATGGAGATAACAATCAGTGCGACCCGTTTTTGGCCTTGGAGCCAAGCAATGATGACCGTCCCAACAACGATTTGTGGAATGAGCGATAGTTCGGGCATCAGAAGGGCTGAGCCAATTGCTCCGGCAAGGTTAGCTGCTAACCAAATGCCGTGTGTTTTTCCCGTAAAGTAAGCCGTTGCAGCGAGGTGGCAACTGATGATCCAAAGTCCAGCAGGTTCGATAGATACACCAATATCGACGTGTCGAATGGCTCCGTAAGCGCTTTTTCCTAAAGGACTCCAGAGAGCCAATGTGGAGAAGCATGATGCTACTGTGAGAGGAATGACGAGATCGGGCACACGAATTCGCCTACCCGCAATCAAACCGGTTCCAAGCCCTACAAACGACAATCCCAAAGCAAGAGAGACACCAAGAGTGAAACTCGGCTCAATCGAGAGGGTAATGAGAGCGGCCGAAACCGTGAGTAGCACCAAAAGAGCAATTTGGAGCTTCGTATGTCGGTTTCGGTCGTTGAGGATCTCGCTCAATTTAGGCTTCGGGTTCGAATGCGCTCAAGGAGCTGCTCTTCGTATTGATCGAGACTCATTGTTTCTTGCTCTCGAGAGCCGTAGCGTCGCCAAGTGACCGTCCGATCTTCCACTTCACGTTCACCGACAATCAGAAGATTAGGGATTTTAGAAGTCACGCCGTTTCGGATCTTCTTACCCATTGTTTCACTTGAGTCATCTAGTTCGGCTCGAACCATGTGACCTCTAAGGCGCTCCACGATTTCCTTGCCGTAGTCATCGAACTTCTCGCTCACCGTGATCACTCGCGTTTGAACAGGAGCAAGCCATGTGGGGAACGCACCGCCGAAGTGTTCGATCAGAACGCCAACAAATCGCTCCAACGAGCCGAAGGGGGCGCGGTGGAGCATGACGGGACGATGCATAGCACCGTCGGCACCTTTGTAGGAAAGATCGAAGCGTTCGGGCAGGTTGTAATCGACCTGCACGGTACCCAATTGCCAATCTCGGCCGAGAACGTCTTTTACAACAAAATCAATTTTGGGTCCGTAGAACGCAGCTTCGCCTTCTTCTTCGATGAAGGGGACGCCCAAAGACTTTGCTGCATTTCGGCAGGCTTCTTCCGCACGGTCCCAGCGATCGGGATCCCCGACATATTTCGATGAGTCCGGATCACGAAGTCCTACTCGGACCCGATAATCGTGCATTCCAAGCGTTGTAAAAATGATTTTCACCAGTTCAATGCACCCGAGGATTTCATCCGCGATCTGATCTTCCATACAGAAGAGATGGGCATCATCCTGCGTGAATCCACGGACGCGAGTCATACCCGATATTTCACCGGACTGTTCCCAGCGATAAACGGTTCCAAACTCGGCCAGCCTCAATGGAAGATCCCGATAGGACCGTGGTTCGCTGTCGTAGATCTTTACATGGTGCGGACAATTCATCGGCTTAAGGAGGTATCCATCGATATCTCCCTCCTGCATTGAGCAGGCAAGATCTGCACAGCTAGTCCCCTCGTCAGCGAGTTTCTTCAAGGTTTCGCGGTCGATAAGAGGAGGATATTGGCTGTCCTGGTAGTAAGGGAAGTGTCCACTGGTTCGGTAGAGGTCTAGCTTCCCAATGTGAGGCGTGTGGACCTGGTGATAACCCTGACGCGTCAGTTCCTTGCTGATGAAGTGTTGCAGTTCATTTCGGACGACGCTTCCTTTCGGTGTCCAGAGAATCAGTCCCTGTCCGACAGTTTCATCGAGGTGAAAAAGGCCCAATTCGCGTCCCAACTTCTTGTGGTCGCGAGCAAGTGCCTCTTTATGGGCTTTCATCTTGGCTTCGAGCTCTTCTTTGGAATTAAATGCCCATGCATAGATGCGGGTCATCATGACGTTCTCTGAATCGCCACGCCAATAGGCCCCTGCAAGACTTCGAATTTTGAACGCGCCCAGGGGAATCTTACGCGTATTTTCAACGTGTGGGCCCTCGCACATATCAACGAAAGGACCGTTCGTGTAGAAGCTCAGCCCGTCGAGTCCGCCATCGAGGAGTTCTTGTGCATACTCTTTCTTGTAGGGCTCTCCCATCTCTTCGATCCGGGCAAGGGCTGCAGATGCATCGAGATCTTCACGCTCAAATGCTTGCCCTTTCTTGATGATCCGCTTCATCGTTTTCTCGATCAACGGAAAATCTTCCTCGTTAAGCGGCTCGCTTAGGATAAAATCATAATAGAATCCGTCGTCGATCGGAGGACCAAAACCCAACGTTGACCCTGGCCTTATCTCCAATACAGCCTGAGCCATAACGTGAGCGAGGGAATGTCTGATTCGATAGAGTTCGTCTGTGTGGGTCGCTGCTTCCATATTGAACCTTCGGTGCCGTCGAGGGGGTGAAACATGCAATATGTAGATGGCATATTCAACAATATCGATGAACTGGTGGGCCGAAAGTATTGGACTGCATGAAACTCTTTACGTGTTCTTGGACGCCGTGAGATGCAAACCACACTCTTTCTTAAACTCGTCTTCCCACCACCACCGTCCTTCCCGCTCGTGTTGTTCCGGCGAGGTAGGTCTTGTACACGGTGCGCAGCCGATGGAGCGGTAGCCCTCGTCATGGAGGGGATTTGTTGGCGCGCTCGTATCCCTGAGAAATGCCCAGACATCGTCGCCCGACCAATTGGCGATAGGGTTGAACTTGAACAACGAACCGCCGACTCCCTCGAAGGCCTGGTCTTCCTCAACGACGTCTAGCGAGGAACGCGTCGCGCTCTGGTCTTTACGCTGACCAGTAATCCACGCTCTTTTTGTTTTGAGAATACGTCGAAGAGGCTCCACCTTACGAACACCGCAGCACTCCTTATGCCCATCGACGAAAAACGAGAAAAGGCCCTTTTTACGAACAAAGTCTTGGAGCGCGGCTGCCTCCGGATTCATGACGTCAATACGGATGCCGTAATGTGTTCGAACCCTTTCGATGAACGTCAGCGTTTCGGCGTGAAGACGGCCTGTATCGAGGCAAAATACCGAGAAAGGGAGACCGGAATCAGCGGCCATCTGGACCAGGGCGACATCCTCCGCGCCACTAAATGCGATTGCGCATGTTTCACCGAAATGCGTGAGGGCCTCTTTAACGATTGTTTGTGGCGAGGCTTGGTCGAGTTTTTTTCGTAGTGAACCGACATCAATGCGTGATTTCGTTTTCCTCGGTTTTAAGACCTTGCGGATGAGTTCAAGAGGAGATGTGTAGAGAGTTTCTTTGTCTCCCTCCCGAACCACAAAAAAGGGAGCTGTCTCTATGTCGTACCGTTTCGCATGTTGAAAACCCACCGAATCAGGATCTCTCTCATCGGCTACGATGACCTGGTCGAGTCGGTCCCAGAGCTTTCGGCGCTTGAGCATCTCTTCAGCCTGTACACACTTGCGGCATGGCGAGCCATCCGCGAGCACTTTTTTCACCATGGTGATGTGCATCAACGCCTCATGTCAGTAATCGGTCGATATCGGTTGCACAGTTTGCAGCATCCTGCCCACCTAGGTCCATTAATCGCTTCGCGAAGGCTCCATCGAATAAAAGATAACTCGCTGCATCGCTGACACCAGATGATCCGGTTCCGAGGACGCGACGCATCAAGAAACCCAATTCCGTGTGCAGTTGGTGTGGCGGCTTAAGCATGTCAGCTGCGATTTTGCCAATATCTGCAGAGGGTCGAACTCCCACATAATCCACGTGTTGATAAGGACGTCTTCCTCGTTTGACTAACTCGTTTTGAAGTGAGGGAATCGCGCCTTTCCCGTGAAGCTCTTCAACGCACGCGAGAAGTGTGTTGATGCGGCTCAGTCGGTCTAAGTCCCAAAGAAGTCGGTCCAAGAAAAGACTATTAAAGAGCTTTCCTAAAAGCTGGCCGAATCCTGGGAATTCCGTTGAGCCGGGAATTGCATCGACGGAGGTCTTCTTAAGCGAAACTGCAAGAAGACGATTAGCACCAAGCCTCAGAGCGGGACTTAGTGGGGTGTTTTGGCGTAGCCCACCGTCACAGAACCAATGCCCGTTGATTTCGACGGGGCTAAACAAAAAGGGGAGAGAGGCTGATGCTAGGACATGCTCGGGACCTATCGGAGTACGTAGCCCGATCATCGAACCGTCAAAAGGCCAGATTGGTGCCCTTACCTCTTCATGGTGACTCACGAAGATGTGGGTTCGACCGCTTCGAACTTCTGTCGCAGCAATCGCAACAGCGTCTAGCGTTCCCTCCTTAACAACCCGGTTGAGTCGTCCCCAGTCAACGGCATCAATGATCAGATTTTCGTAGCCCTCGGTTCGAAGCCAGCCCTGGCCTGGGACTTGGCCATCAACGAGTCGTTGTCGCCACTTAGTGAGACGCCCCAAAACGTGCCGAGGGCCAAAACCGATGAGTTCACCTACTTTGAGATTCTCCCAGATTCTAGCGAGAGATTCGACAGAATCCGGTGTCATACCGTGGCTTGCGAGATAGGCAGCGTTAATTGCACCGACGCTTGAGCCGGTTACAATACGGACCTGCTTGAAGAACTCGGGCCTTTCCCGGGCTAGCCAGCGCAGTACGCCTACCTCAAACGCACCTCTGGCTCCTCCTCCAGAAAGAACCAGGGCGAGTTTATCGGTCATGATCTACTGTCCATCGGATCTGTCGTGGGTATCAGTGGTGGCCGTGCCCGTGCCCGGCGTCAGGATCACCCTCGACCCTCTCAACGCCCAGGACTTTACCCGCGACAATGGTGAGGATTGCTGCTCCAAAGGAGAAGAGTGCCCCCATCTTTGCCGCTCCTTGCACGACTGTACCACCCGGGAAAGCGACTGTGGCAACGAAGAGCGCCACCGTAAATCCGATACCTGCCGCGAATCCTAGAACGAGGACATCTTTACCGCCCATCCCCTCTGGAAACCCGAATTTCAAGGTTCGTGCGGCGAACATCGCACAGAGCCAAATTCCAATTGGCTTTCCAACGAGGAGACCTGCAAGAACCAACCAGGTCACATCTCCCATCGCACTGAAGACGACGCCAGCATTCAGGAGTCCGAAGAGACCTAGAATGATCTCGACCGGGTTTTTCCACCAATGCTCAAATTCGTTGAGCGTGTCGTGCTTATCGAGTTCACGCCAATTGAAGATTCCCTCGTCTGAGGCTGCATGAGGTAAGGTCACAATAATCGGAAGAAGACCTAACGCCGGGTGCAGTCCCGCCTGTGTAAAACCGATCCAACTCATTAGGCCGGGTCCGAAGAGGTAGGGCCAGAAGTTGTGAATCTTCATCTTCTGCATCCCAAAACCGACCATCATACCCGCGACCGGGAGAAGCATCCAAAGCGGCTGTACTTCCCCTTGAGGATAGAAGACGGCAAGGATGATGAGCCCCAAGGCATCATCGGCGATAGCTAAAAGAAGCAGGAAGGGGATCGCCGGGTGTCCGGCACCAAACACAATACGGGCAATCATGTAGCTAAACGCGATGTCCGTCGCGCATGGGATAGCCCATCCGTTGTTTAAGTTAACTAATTCGCCGGTATTTTCATCGATAACCGCGCCACTAACAGACTCTCCCGTGCTCGGATCTAGAACTTCCAGACCTAAGAAGGCAACTCCCGCTACGTAGAAGAGTGCGGGTCCAGCCATACCACCGATCGTCGCAATCAGGGGTGTCGCTGCCTTCTTGGCGTTGGACAAAGGTCCCCCGGGGAAGGTCGCTTCCCAAACCTCCTTTCCTGCGATCGCAAAGAAGAAGGCCATCAGTAGGTCGTTCACCAGGTAGTGCAGTGTGAAAATGTGAGGGTTTCCTGGCTGCTTCGCGACCGCATGATCGTAGAAAAGATCACTCTTAAAAAGCTCCAAGTGCACCAAACTCTGATAGCTCTCATAGTCCGTGTTGGCCCAAACAAGCCCCCCAACGGCTCCAAATATGAGAAAAAGAGAGTTCTCCAGTAGGAAATTAATCGTGTGCTTCACCTGGTTCATGTGCCCTCCATTCCGGTGACGGCCCCAATGATGGGAAATAGAATCCTAACATGGGGTCCACGGAGCGCAAATAGCACCGAAGAGAGTTTGAATCATTGAGGAAAGTCCTTCCGTTGGGGCCCAAGATTAGCTTTCCCGGTTCAGCCATGGTCAGCACTGCCGAAATCAGGTAAACGATCTAAGGTTCAGTGCGAGTGTTGCCTGGACGATCATCTGCCCGAGCTTCCGGATCAGAGCATGCAAACCGATAGTGCAGAAAGCCAGTCTAGCGAGGCGCCCGAGGAGGAGCTCGATCTAGGGCGTATTCTGAAGACCACGATCTTCGGGATAGCCGTCCTCATCGGTGCGATGATCGTCGTAACTTATGCATTCAGAAATGAAATCTTGGCGCTTGGTAAGGACTTTGTAGATCACCTTGGCCCTGTTGGAGTCGCACTCGGGTGGTTCCTACCGGATGCCTTCACGCTTCCTATTCCGGCGGATGCCATCAACATGCTAGCCATGACTGGTGGGATGGATTTTTGGACCATCGTTGCCTTTTCCGGTGGTGGGAGTGTCATCGGAGGAAGCATTGGCTTCAGAATCGGTCGTTTTGTGGCTAACCGCAGATGGTTCAAGCAATTCATGACCAAACGTGGAGGAGAGGTTGACCGTCTCATGCGGCGCTATGGTCCTCTCGCTCTCATGATCGCGGTTCTTACGCCTGTACCCTACTCCATTGCGTGCTGGGGAGCGGGTGCGCTCAATATGCGATTCAAGACCTTCTTCTTGATCTCACTTCTCCGGATTCCAAGGGTTGCTTTTTATCTCGTGCTTATCGACCAAGGAGTTCTCCAGGTCGTCTTTTAAGGCGAAGTGTCGAAAAGAGTTGCGAAAAGAGCGACACGGGTCCATTTTTCGACGTCTTCAACAGGCGAGGAAGAACGCTGTGAGCCTAAGTTTTCAAGACTTGATCCTGACCCTGCAGAACTTCTGGGCATCCAAGAACTGCATTATCATGCAGCCTTACGATACCGAGAAAGGCGCAGGAACCTTTCATCCAGCGACCTTTTTGCGCTCGCTTGGTCCCGAACCTTGGAACACGGCTTATGTCGAGCCATGTCGACGTCCCACGGACGGTCGATACGGGGAGAACCCGAACCGACTTCAGCACTATTACCAGTTCCAAGTCTTGATGAAGCCATCGCCGTTGGAGGTTCAGGCTCTTTATCTCGAGAGTCTTGAAGCTATTGGAATCGATCCCAAACTCCACGATATTCGTTTCGTCGAAGATAATTGGGAGTCCCCGACCGTCGGCGCGTGGGGATTAGGTTGGGAAGTATGGCTCGATGGTATGGAAATTACGCAATTCACGTATTTCCAGGCCGTAGGCGGCGTCGAGCTATCGCCAATCAGCGTCGAGTTAACCTACGGACTAGAACGCATCGCGATGTATCTTCAGGACGTGGATAATGTCTACGACCTGCAATGGGTCCAAGGGGTGACCTACGGACAGGTGAAACATCAAGATGAAGTGGAGTTTTCACGCTTCAATTTTGAAGAAGCAGACGTGGACTTCCATCTCGAACTCTTCACCAAATATGAAGAGGAATGTCATCGCCTCCTTGGCTTAGATCTCGTGTTACCTGCTTACGACTACTGCATGAAGTGTTCGCACACCTTCAACATGCTGGATGCTCGAGGTGCTATTAGCGTCACCGAGCGACAGAAGTATATCTTTCGGGTTCGAACCCTCGCCAAAGGCGTTGCAGAAGCCTATATCGCTCAACGTGAAGCGCTCGGGTTTCCCATGCTTGAAGACGGGGAGAAGCGCGCATGAAAGAGCTATTTTTTGAATTGGGTTTAGAAGAGTTGCCAGCGCGTTTGGTTCGTCGTGCTCTGAATGATTTGAAGTCATCCCTTGCTCAAGCGCTGAGTGACGCGAAATTAGATTCGGGCGACATTCAAACGTTCGCTACTCCGAGACGTCTTGCGTTGTGTGTTCAGGTTGCAGAAGGGCAAGAAGACGTTACCAAGGAGATGACGGGACCTCCCGCGAGGATAGCCTTTGATGATGAAGGGCGACCCACCAAAGCAGCGCTAGCGTTTGCTCAACGCAACGGCATCGGTGAAGACGCTTTAACGACAAAGTCGACCGACAAGGGGGATTATCTTGCCGCGACAATCTTCACACCAGGAAAACGCACGACGGAACTTGTTCCCGGCATGCTTATCGACGCCATACAAGGCTTGAAATGGCCCAAAGCGATGACCTGGGGAGTAGATGTAGGCCCGTTCATTCGCCCGATTCACTGGATGGTAGCCCTCTATGGGACCGAGCAATTAGACCTCGAACTCATGGGAGTTAAGGCCTCAAATAAGAGTCGAGGTCACCGTTTCATGGCGCCTGATGAATTCACAGTCACGGATTGTGCCCAGTGGCAGGCGACTCTGCGTGAAGCGTTCGTCGAGCCTGAACCTGAACGGCGCTCTACAACCATCTCGGATGGTGCCAAAACCCTGGCCGACTCGGTCGGTGGGAAGCTCGTGATGGACTCTGGCTTGCTGGAGGAACTTACATTCCTTAGCGAATGGCCTGTGCCGTTATTGGGCTCCTTTGATTCCGACTTTCTAGCCGTTCCAAGCTCAGCCCTCATTACAAGTATGAGAGTTCATCAAAAGTATGCAGCGATTACGACCAATGAAGGGGCACTAACCCGCCATTTTGTCATTGTGGCTGGGCTGCCTTCGTCCCATCCGGAGACGGTTGTGGCCGGTAATGAGCGCGTACTTGCTGCTCGATTGGCCGATGCACGCTTCTTCTTCGAGGCGGATACGAAGACAGCGTTAGAGACGTTTGTTAATGCGCTTGATAGCCGAATCTATCTCAAAGGCTTGGGAACGATGGCTGATAAGGCCCGCCGGTTGAGTGCATGCTCGGGCCGCTTGGCGGAGGCCCTGGATGGCGCAGCAGAAGAAGTCGCGTTGGCAGAACGCGCTGGTTTTCTGGCGAAGGCAGATCTGTCGAGCCAGATGGTGGGCGAATTTGCAAGTCTTCAGGGACAGATGGGCAAGCGCTACGCGGAGCTCCACGGAGAGGATGAAAGTGTCTGCGCTGCAGTGGAAGAACATTATTGGCCCAAGCATGCAACGGATCAGCTCCCTACATCGCGGGTCAGTATCGTCGTGGCACTGGCCGACCGCCTTGACGCGCTGGTGGGATGTTTCTCGCTGGGGTTAGAGCCTACCGGTTCGGCCGATCCCTATGCGCTGCGTCGCGGTGCGCTCGGCGTCATCCGAATATTGGCAGCTCCTGGCAATTTCAAAATGTGTGGATTAAGCCAGGCGTTGGATATCGCAGCTCAGGCTTATGGGGAGATTCTCCCGGGCGATTGGCCTGAAGTGAAGGCGCGTCTGTTGTCTTTCATCAGGGGACGTCTAAAAAATCTCTACGCGAAGAGTTATCCGACGGATTTGACCGAAGCGGTACTTGCCAGTCATTTCGACGACCCGCGTGATGTGGAAGGTCGTCTCCATGCGCTCACGGCACTCAAAAGCCAAGATGGCTGGGACGATTTAGCGATTGCAGTGAAGCGCGTTGTGCGCATCGCGCAGGATCAAGAACGTCATCCTCTCGACCCATCAGCACTGGAAGGTGATGCCGAGTTGGGCCTTTATGAGTCCTATAATTCTAGCAAACTTGGCATCGAGAAAGCGATTGGTGAGGGGCGCTATGGCGATGCCTTGGAAGGGCTGATTGGAATGAAGCCTCATATCGACCGCTTCTTTGAAGATGTGATGGTGATGAGTGAGGACGTTGGTGAACGAACGCGACGCTTGGCCCTTTTGGGTGAAGTTGCTGATTTGTTCGGTGCGATGGCGGCTTTTGACAAGGTGAGTACATGAGTACGAGCCCACCTCTTGTTGTCCCGATGGATAACAATATGGGCGACCTTACTCCCGAGGAGCTTGGGGAGAAGGGATACCGACTTGTCGAGATGCATAGGCTCGGGCTTCCTGTTCCACCGGCCTTCTTTCTAACTAAACATGCTGGACGGGCCTTCATTGATGCGGAAGGCGAGCTTTCTGATGCTCTACGTGAAGGTGTCATGAAAGGGGTTGCCCATCTGGAAGAGGTTACGGGCCGTAAGCTGGGCGATCCCCAGAATCCGCTTCTTGTTAGCGTCAGATGCGGCGGTGTCGAGTCGACCGAGGGAGCCGTTTCTCCGATTCTCAATATCGGTATCAACGATACAGTGGTCGAAGGGCTTTCCAGCGCCTACAATGGCTCCTTCGCATACGATTCATACCGTCGCCTGATTCAGGCCGTGGCAAGCGTTACCATGGATATGCCCCCGGATATCCTTGGACAGTATGTGGAGCGTGCGCGGGAAGGTGAAGGTAGTGAAACCTTCAGTATCGACACGCTTCGAGCCCTCGTCGATCTCCTCAAACGACGTATCCTTGATTTCAAGCACGAGGTCTTTCCGCAAGACCCAACAGAGCAGCTCTTTCGAGCCATTTCTGCGAGCCTTGGAGCCTACAACAGTCGGTTGGCATTGAACTATCGGAACGCGCATGGATTAGGTCATGATGGCGGAGCCTCCGTTGTGGTACAGGCCATGGTATTCGGCGATGTCGGTGATGACTGTGCGACAGGAGTTGCATTTACGAGAGATCCGACGACAGGCAATCGGCGTTTCTATGGTGAGTGGCTACGAAATGCGAGTGGGGCAGAAGCACAGACCACGTTCGTGATGCCTCAACCTTTGAACGAAGCATCGGGAGCGTTCGAAGGAGATGAGATTTTCGAGCAGGTTATGCCTGCTTGCTACTCAGAACTTGTGACCTGTTACGAACGACTCGAAAAAGCCTTTAAGGAATTTTTGGTCCTTGAGTTCACCGTAGAGCAAGGAAAGCTTTGGCTTTTGCAGGCAAGAATTGGTCAGCGAGGTCCCCAGGCGGAGGTTCGCATCGCCTTCGACATGGCGAACGAAGGGCTTATCTCTCAGGAGGAAGCCTTACTCCGAGTGCGAACAGCGACGCTGGAGAAGTTACTTCATCCTCGCATTGACCCACACGCTATTATTTCTCCGATTGCCCGTGGACTGGGAGCAAGTCCTGGTGCTGCCACAGGACGGGCTGTGTTTTCTGCAAAAGATGCGCTTGAATGGGCTGGTCGAGGCCTTTCTGTGATCCTCGTTCTGGAGCAGACCTCTCCAGACGACATTCATGGCATGAAGAAAAGCCAAGGGATCCTGACATCGCGAGGAGGCATCACCTCTCATGCAGCGGTTGTTGCGCGTGGAATGAGTCGGACCTGCATAGTTGGGTGCACGGAACTGGATATCGACGTAGAAAATCGATCGTTCACAGTCGGTGAGCATGTGGTTCGAGAGGGTGATGAAATTACCCTTGATGGCATTAGTGGCGCAGTCATGCTGGGACAGGTTGCTACCATTCAGCCCGACCGAAGTCCGGAGTTAAGTGAACTTCTCACTTGGATCGACGCCTACACAGACATGGACGTTTACGTGAATGCCGACACAGCACGTGATTGTCAGGTTGGGCGGGAATTCGGTGCAAAGGGAGTTGGTCTGTGCCGAACGGAACACATGTTCTTTAACGAAGGGCGAATACGTACGGTGAGGGAGATGATCCTCGCGACGGATGAGGCAGATCGACGCCAAGCTCTTGAGAAGATTCTTCCCATGCAAAAAGGGGACTTTAAGGAAATCTTTCGAGTCATGGCACCCCTCCCCGTAACGATTCGTCTGCTCGATCCACCCTTGCATGAATTCTTACCTCGAGGCTCAGAGGAAATCGCCGATATCGCCAATGATCTTGGGCTCACCCACGATGAGGTTCTCCAACAGGCTATGCGCATCAGCGAGGTGAATCCCATGCTTGGACATCGCGGATGTCGCGTAGGTTTAACCTATCCCGAGATTTACGAGATGCAGGTACGGGCCATTATCGAAGCAGCATGTGAGTTAGGACGGGAAGAAGGCCTCGATGTCCGACCCGAAATTATGCTGCCGCTCATCGGTCACGTCGGAGAACTGAGACTTCTGAAGGAGATCGTGCAGTCAGCGGCCGATCGAGTCATGCGAGAACAAGCCACATCGATCGAATATCGCATCGGGACAATGATCGAGCTTCCGCGCGCCTGCATGACAGCGGATAAAATCGCCGGAGTGGCTGACTTTTTCTCAGTCGGAACCAATGACCTAACCCAGACCGTGTTCGGTGTAAGTCGTGACGATTGTGGCCGCTTCTTACCCCTCTATGTTGATATGGGCATCTTGCCGGTCGATCCCTTTGTCTCTATCGACCCAGCGGTGGGCGAGCTTGTTGAAATGGCGGTCAACAAGGGGCGCGGCGTGAAACGAGACCTCAAGATAGGTATCTGTGGGGAACATGCTGGTGAACCCCAAAGCGTTCACTTTTTCCATCGCGCGGGTCTAAACTACGTTTCTTGCTCGCCATTTCGGGTTCCGATCGCTAGATTAGCGGCCGCGCATGCGGCGCTGGAGGAAAAGACTTGAGAGTTTGGTATCGAAACATCGTACTCGCCGTGAGCATCTTAGCTGCGGGGTGCGGCCTGGATGGATTGGGAGAACCACATCCGGTCGATCGTTTCGATTACCCGCTTGAGCTTACTGCAGACCCTTCAGGTGAGACCTTATGGGTGACAAGTGGCAACTTCGATCTCGCGTATGGAGGCGGAGCCGTCTTGGGGATTGACGTTGCTACGCATGCTTTCATCCCTGGTGCTGCTGCTGAGATAGGCTCGTATCCGGGAGCATTACACGTGCTTACTCAGGATGGTAAGGCCCTTCATGGCTACATCCTGAGCAGGGAAACCAACAAGCTGTACCACCTAACAATGGGGAGTGATGAAGGGAAGCCGACGCTCGGTTGCGAGGGAGGCATTGTCGATCCTTCAGGCATGGTTCGCTGCAATGACCAGGGGGTTGGTGATGCGCCGCTTCCCGGTAGCGACGATGGTCTTTCTCTCGGAAGTGACCCCTTCGGAGCTGTGATCCGACGTGCTCGCCTTGAGGGACAGAAGGACCTCTTGGTAAGCGGTGCGATGGGTGAAGGTCGTCTAGCGACATTTGAAATTGGCGACGATGGTGAACCGAGTCTTGTCGGGAACCTGGATCTCTCAGCACCAATCTTTGCGCTTGCTGAACATCCGACGACAGGACACCTGTACACAACGAGTAAATCCATCAACACGATCAATGTGCTGAAGGTCCGCGAGGAGGGACCTGACTCGGAAGTTATCGAAGGCAATCCGTGGTTAGAACTCACCGATGTTATCGTTTTGCCTGCGTACACCTTGGCCGCGATGGACCATGCACGCGATCTGGCATTTACCGCAGATGGAGCACGGCTTCTCACGCTTCATCGTAGTCCGAGCACAGTTTACTTGGTGGATGTGCGCGCGAAAGCTGAGGGAACATCGGATACCGTTCTAACGAAGGTGAGTGTTTGCCGGGATCCAGGAAGAATTCAGATGGTTGCTCCGAGTAAAGATGGGCAGCTAGGCGAACTTGCCTATGTGTCTTGCTACGGAGCGGATGCTATCGATGTTATCGACCCATCTACCGGTCAACGTGTCGCTCATATTCGAACAGGGCGCGGACCCTTTGGAATGGCGTTTATCGAGAACGAGGAGTTAGGCCTTCGACGTCTGTATGTGGCTAATTTCCTGAGTCAAACCGTGGGTGTGATCGAGTTGGATCCAACCAGTCCCTATTTTCATACGCAGATAGCTGAGATTCGATGATGGTAAAACGATTCCTCCTAGTCATGGTGATGGTTGGACTCGTAGGCTGCGAGGACGAGTCGACATTTGTTGCGGGCTCTCTCTCACAGCCTGTCGACTTTGCGTTTGCATGTGAGGGACAAGAACAAACAGTGGCCCCTCAGGACGATCAGAGTGCCTCAGCCTATGATGCGACTCGTATGTGTGGTGATGTCACCCACGGTTCCGTCACGAGTCAGGGAGATCTGCTCGGTTTGGTCCTGAACCAAGACCCAGCTTCTGTGCATGTCGTTCAAATGAATCCCGCGTCAGGCAATGAGGTTCGTGTGGTCGACGCGAGTCGCTTTGTACCTGGCTACACAGGCATACAGGTTGGCCAAGCTCCGATTCGGATTCTACGGGACTCGAATTATGGTGCTTTTTACGTGCTCAATGCTGGAAGCAAGGACATGACACGCATCGTCTTACGGAGCTTCCATGGTGAGCTAGATGCGGCCCAGGCGACTTACAACCTTCCAGGCACGCCTGCTGAGGGCCTTGTCTTGGACGGTAAGCTCGTGGTCTCGAGCGCGTTTAAACCTGAGCTTTGGATCCTGGATACAGAATCCCTTGAGACACCTGCCCAGGTCGTGCCGCTGCCGGACCGAGTGCACACCATGGCCGCCCTGAGCGATAGTACCATTGCGTTAACGTGGAAAGACCGACCCCTGCTGAGTTTGATCGATGCTTCAGGGCAACTCGATACCGAAGGGGAGGTTGCACTTGTTCCAGCATGCAGGGACACACTCGACAATGATGGTGATGGGAACATCGACAGCGCGGATGCTGGTTGCCGGGGAGGTAATGATTCCAGCGAGGATTCGGCAGACGTCAATTCCGACGATAGTCTAGAGCCCATTAATGCTTTCGCGTCCGGTTTATACTGTGACGATGGAATCGACAATGATGGCGATGGTCTGGTGGATGAACAAGATCCCTCCTGTGCAGCCAATGGTACCGGTGAGCGTCTTGCCGAGTGTGGCGATGGAATCGATAACGATGGTGATGGTCAAATCGACCTTGCAGATGATTCTTGTTACGGCTCCAGTGGAAGACAAGAAGGCGATGTCTACGGTGACGGCCCCTTCCATGTCGCGGCCATCAACTCACAGATGGCTGGTCAATTTGTCTATGTGCTCGACCAAAGCCGAGCCGAAATCTTGGTCTTTTCGATGACGGATGAAGGCCTCAAACGTGTCGACGTGAACGCGCCAGGACCGGATGTCGAAGAGTTGGTGTATCGCAACTACGGTGGCGAGAGCACAGCAACACTCCCTGGCTTCGCAAATCCAGGCTACCCGGCCTTAAGTCATCGCGAACAGCAGAACATCGAGCTTCCTTCCTCCAATCTTACGTCCCTGACTGGTTTTCACGGTGTAGGTGAGCTGTGGGAGCGAGGGTTCGACCCGCAGGATGGAGCTACGGTATCGAGCGTGCCGGAGGGCTTGAGTTCGTCGACTCATTGGATTCCGTCAGGTTGCGAACAGGGTGTTTCAGATGAATGTCGTCAGCCTCTTGGAGACGGTGATAACCACTTCGTTGTGGGCTCACGATTGGATGGGAGCCTACAGATGGTTCAGGCCATTTACCGAGGCGTTCCATGGCATAGCTTCGTACAGCTAGCGAACGACCCTTCACTTCGAACTATCACGATTTCGGCGCCAAAACTCTCCGTCGCAGGGGTCTCGGTACCTGTTGGTAGCAGTGTGCTTGAGGACCATCCCTTTCTGGGAGCCATGTCTACCGAAATAGTCCAAAGTGCTGTGGCCGGTGTACAGCACGGCCTCAAACGGCAGTTTGGCATTGCTCCGCCCCAAGATCCCGAAGAAGCGCCTGATGAGTCTTGGGCGCTTACATATCAAGGAGTCTTGCCTGGAACCGACGGCTTTGGTGGTCGGTTGCTCGACGACGGAGTGCTCTATGCACCTGGCCAAGCATTCTGCTCTTCCGGCGTAGAAGCGGGCGATTGGCTCATTCTGGAGGCGGCTCCTCAGACGATGAGTTCAGAATTACAGTACCCGATGGAGTTTGTCTTTGAAGGAGAGGCCTGTCCTCTGAAGGCACAGCACATCAGTCGTGTTCAGGTAAAGATATCTGCGGTCTTTGAAGATTCGTTGAATATCGATCCATCAACGGCGCAGGCTGTTCCTGTGGCTCCTGTGCTTTCTGAAGACGACCTTAGTTTATCGCGGCTGAAAGGATGTCGGGAGCTTGTGGACCAGGCAGTGTCCGATTTAGGTCGCTCAACAGGTGTCTCGCCAATGAAGGATCTGGCGACCTTCTCATCAGAGAGTGTACCCGATCGAGTTGCGTATCGTGTGCGCTCAAAAGACTGGATTGCCCAGGGAACACGCTCCGGTTTTACCCACAGAAATACCTTTGCTGAAGGTCAGTGTGCCGTGGATGAAACGCTCTCTGAGAGACTCCGTTCAAGGGTCAGGGAGGCAACAATCGTGGGTGGTGTATACGAAACATGCCCACCTGATAATTCAAAGCTCACCACCGCTGGATTGGAAAGTTTGGTCGAGCCTGGTGCTGGTTTTGAGAACTACAGTTTTCAGGTCACCATGCTTCCCGCATGTCGAAATTCCTCTGAGGGGATCCAATTACCCGGAACTCGTCGTGATACCCGATGGTCCTTCTCACTCAATGGCACCGATTCACCTACATCGATACAGGTGGACGGTACCACGCATAGCGCTCGAAGCGTCCCCTTCCATTTTAGAAGGCAGTTGATTCATCTCGGCACGTCAGGTAACCGGATCACCGTCTTACGGGTTAGTCCGACTAGCACCGTGCCCATCTCGAAATTTGAATAGGTCACCATGAAATATACGCATCTCGCCGCCATTACTTTGTTTTCCATGATTCTCGTTGGGTGTGATCCCACACCGGTCGAGCCAGGACCCGATACCGGAACGCCAAACACGGATACCGTGAGTCCTTCAGACAATGGCAGTGGACCTTCTCCTGATGTTCCAACCGCGACATTAGATTCGGTTGCTGGTGTGCAAGCCTTTGCGGAAGAGGTCGGATGTGACTCTCAGGGCATTACGCTTGTTGCTCCGGGTGTCTCGCTTCAGGGCGTTGTCGTAACAAGCAGTCGCTTCGATGCGTTTACACCGGACGATCCCGCCAAGGATGGTCTGGACGGATATTTTGTAGCCGATGTTACGGGTGGTGATTACTCGGGCCTTTTCGTCGTCATCAGCCGATCAGAGGCCAGCGACTACAAGCCAGGTGATATCCTCAACGTGACGGGCGATGTGGAAGAGCGTTACTGCTTCACGCAGTTGATGGCAGCGACCCATGAAGTGACAGGAACAGGCGATCAACCCGCAGCAACAGAGGTAACTGCGGAATCTTTGGCGACAGAAGCTAATGAGAGTCGAATCGTTACCCTCAAAGACGTGGAGGTTCTCGAAAAGGCTGCTTGGGGCGGTTATGTCGTAAGCGGCGGTGTCGAGATTGCCTTTGGTTTCCCAGATTACTTCCTCTCGCTCAACGTCGGAGGGACCTACGATCTCACCGGTGCTGTGAAATACTCCTACTCCAAGTTCCAACTCCTCCCACGCTCCGAAGCAGATATCGTGAGTCATGGCGGCGGCGGTGAAGAGACGACGATCGAAGCCATTCAATCCGGGGATGCGAGTGTCAATTGCACGGACGGTGGAAACAACACCATTACCGGTGGTGTGAGCGTTGAAGGTGTGATTGTACAGGAACGCTTTTCTGCGGCTGGAAGCCTCGATGCTTACTATCTGAACAGTGGCGCTGGAGGTCCAAATTCGGGCATCGTGATGCTCGTTAATGCGAATTCGGGAAACAACTATGCCCTGGGTTCTCAGGTGAAAGTCGTTGGTGACTACAAAGAGTACTACTGCCTCAGTGAGATTGTTGCTCAAAGCGTTGAAGTACTCGGTGCAGATGGTTCGATTCCCGAGGCTATTGTGGCTGGCGGGGCTGCTGACCTTCTCGAAGCCGCCGAAGCCCACGAAGGACTTTTGGTAACCATCGAGAATGTCGAAATCACAAACACGGACGACTTCGAGAAGTACGGCTACGTGGCAGTCAACGGCACTGATCTTCTTATTGAAGGAAAGATCCTGTACAGCGATGATTTTCCGGCCGTGGAGGTTGGAACAAATTACGCAAGCGTGACCGGATTTTTGAGCTACTCGTACGGCCAATACCGAATCCAGCCGCGATCGGTAACTGACTTCGTCGAGTAATTCGGCGGTGCCAGAATCAACCACCAGCGTAGAGCTCTCAGGGGCTCCCTTGCGGGTGTTGACCGACTCATTGGGTTATCTTCGCACCCTGCGTGTCATCGCAGGTGTGGCGAAGCGCCATGTACTGGAACGTCCCTTCAAATCTTTGGGGCCGGCCCAGAATAAGCGTGAGCGTCTGAGTCGACAGCAAGCGCTCGGTGCGATTTTACTTTATCGTGAATTGAAGTCCCAGTGTCCTGAGCAGGCTCTGGATGTTGTTTTTCGAGTCGTCGAAGCCGGTGCGGTAGGTCACTTGAGGAAAACCTTGGGTCATTTGCGCGGTGATGCGCTTGCTCGCCTCGATAATGAAAGCCGTAGGTCTAGGGTTCAGGGATGGATCGATCGATTCTTCACGGCCACTGCTCAACTTGGTCTTATCACAGAGAAAAGTGTTGAATTTACGGTGACGGCCTGTGCATTAGTGCGCCTCAGTCGTACTGCAGGTCATCCTGAGTTAGCTCCGGCCTTCTGTCGTGGCGATGCATCATATTTTGCATCCTTATCGCCCCCCATCCGGCTGGAGCGCAGGACGACCATTGCGCAGGGTGGTGATCATTGCCCATTTGTCCTGAGTTTACTCGACGAGACAAGTTAGACGTCTGACTGATCTCGTACCCTTTCCACGGTGTACACGCCTCGAATCGTTTCCATTCGATGGACCACACCCTTCAGTTCGCTTACATGTTTGGCATGAAAGCGAAAGATATTGGATGCTCGACCGTTGCCGTCCTCGGCACAATTTGCCATGTCGATGTTTATGCCCAAGTCAGAGAAAACCTTCGTCATCTTTGTGAGAAGTCCTGGTAGACCCGTTTCAGTAATCACACGGAGAAATACCGGGTAGCCGGACTCTCCATCTCCCCAAGACACATCCACAACACGGGTTGAGTCCTGAGTTAAGGCGTTCACGCAACTCCGTCGATGAACACTGACAACATGGGCCTTAGTGACAATTCCCATAATCGCTTCGCCGGGAACCGGAGAGCAGCATTTGGCGATAGAGTGTTTGACCCCTTCTAATCCGTCGACCACAACCCCAGTTGGAGCCCCCGATACCTTCTTGATCAAAGTAACGAAGGGATTATTCGTCGGCTTACTTGCTGGTTTAGGAGTCTTTTCGACGACGCTTTCAGGCAAGACGGCTGCTACGACGGTCGCTGGTGTTATTTTTCCAGTTCCAACTTGGACGATGAGTTCCTCGGTTCCCATAAGATTAAAATGGGTCGCAAGATCCTGGAATTCTTTCGACTTTCGAGCGCGGCTAAAGGACGTGGAGTAACGCTTGAAGAATTTGTCTAAAAGTTGTTCACCGAGTTCGAATGAACGGTCCCTCTGCTCGGCCTTGATATAGGCCTTAATACGGCTCTTAGCCCTATTTGTGGCGACGAATTTTAGCCAGTCCTTGTTGGGGTGTTTCGCTCGGTTTGTGATGATCTCAAGCGTATCGCCATTGCGCAGCCTGTAGTTCAATGGAACGATACTTCCATTGACGATTGCGCCACTGCAAGAGTTACCAACCTCTGAGTGGATGCTGAAGGCGAAATCGACCGGAGTAGAGCCTCTTGGGAGGACTTTGAGTTCACCCCGAGGTGTGAATGTGTAGACCTCATCTGCGAAGAGTTCGACTTTGACGGACTCTAGGAACTCATCGGGATCATCGAGCTCTTTTTGCCATTCCATCATTCGTTTGAGCCACTCGAACTTTTCCTCTTCTGTATTCGTCGTGACTCGGGAGCCTTCCTTGTACTTCCAGTGCGCAGCGATTCCTCGTTCGGCAATCGTGTGCATATCATTGGTTCGAATTTGCACTTCGATTTGATGACCCTCTGGTCCGACCATGGTCGTGTGGAGGCTCTGGTAGTTATTTGGCTTGGGAAGAGCGATGTAGTCCTTAAAGCGTCCGGGAACAGGTTTCCAGCGCTCATGAATGACACCGAGCGCGTGGTAACATTCGCTGGCTTTATCCACCAACACACGGAACGCGAAGCCGTCGTAAACTTTTTCGAAGGGGATTTTCTGATTCACCATCTTGCGATGGATGGACCAAAAGTGTTTGGGACGCCCAGACACATCACCCTTGATGTTGGCCGCTTCAAGGAGCTGTTGAATCTCTTCAGTCACTCGATTGGTGTAGTCTTTGCGTTCTTCAATACGCTTGTTTACGAGTCCTCGAAGCTCCTCATACTCGTCGGGATAGAGGTGCCGAAAACTGAGATCTTCCAACTCAATTTTGGTTGCCCCGAGTCCGAGCCGATTAGCGATGGGCGCGAAAATATCCATGGTTTCGCGAGCGATACCGACACGTTTCTGAGGTGGAAGGTGTTGAAGCGTTCGCATGTTGTGGGTTCTGTCGGCAAGCTTCACCAAAATCACCCGGATGTCGCGACTCATAGCGATGAGCATTTTCCGAAAATTCTCTGCCTGACGTTCTTCCTTGGAGCGAAATCGGATCTTCGAGAGCTTCGTGACGCCATCGACTAAATCTGCGATTTCCTCCGAGAAGATCGTTGCGAGGTCCTCATAGGTTGCATCTGTATCTTCCACCGTGTCGTGAAGAAGCGCAGCACAAATGGAGGCCACATCCATTCGCATGCTGGTAAGAATTCGAGCCACTGCAACTGGATGACCGATGTATGGATCACCATTTTTTCGGCGCTGAGGACGATGGGCTTGTTCCGCAAAGACGAAGGCGCGCTTCACCAGGTTAAAGTCCGCGTTCGGGTGATACTCGGCGAGCGCGTCGAGTATGTCCTGAACGGTGACCTCTTTTTCCGAGGATAAAGGCTTGGCTGCAACCATCATGACGCCCTAAGCATAGAGTCGGACGGTCCTTGGGGCAATTAGACGTGCCCCCTTTCTGCGGAGTTGCTTATCTCTTCCAAGAAGACGGTCGAATTGAGTCGACCTCTGAACGCTGCGCTGCTAGGTTCCTCAACCGATGAAAGGCACTAACAATCGCTTCGAAGCACTGCTCCAAGATGCGGCCCAGGATACGAGCTTTGGACGAACCCGATGGATCGACATCGGTTCCCAGATCTTGCCGCGTCTCGTGGATTTTCTCAGACGTGAATTCAACGGGAAGGTTCATCTTCTTCTATGCGACTCGAATACTGCGTTCATTGCACGGGAGTGCAGTAATCTGCTTGAGGCCGTAAACCAGCCCTCTCGATTGGTCATGTTGGAGCCTCCTCACGATCATGAAGATGTTGTCTGTGACGAGGAGACGATTGCCTCTCTTGTGACGTTTCTCAATGCAAGCGAGCAATTTCACCCGATCGCCATCGGAGCTGGAACCATCAACGACATCGCGAAGATGGCCAGTTTTCGAACCCAGCGCCCCTATGTTGTCGTGCCAACAGCTGCCAGCATGAACGGCTATACGTCTACCATTGCGGCCGTGCTCGCGGATGGCGTGAAGCGAACACTTCCCTGTCATCAGCCTATCGCAATTTTTGCTGATATCGATGTGGTTAGAAACGCTCCTGATCGGCTTAATCGAGCAGGCTTTGGAGACCTGCTGAGTAAGCCCTTTTCGAACGTCGATTGGCTACTAAGTCATCTGATTCGAGATGTTCCGTACAGTTCCGAGGCGGCCGAATTTCTCGACGAGCCCTTTAATGAACTCCTCGCTCATGCGAAAGGGGTTGCTGAATCGAGCCCTGAGGCCATCGGCTTGTTGTTGGAGACGCTGCTCTTATCGGGATATTCGATGGCTATGGCAGGAACGAGTGCACCTGCTAGCGGAGGCGAGCATCTCATCAGCCATTACTGGGATATGGAGCAACATTGTCAGCATCAGGAACTCCTCGGTCTTCACGGGACCCAGGTCGGAATTGCGACCTGGATATCAGCGCTTCTATTTGAACGGCTTGCAAATCTGAACATCGACGATGCTTTGGATCGGCAGGAGGCTTGTAAGGACACTCAACCAAGCGTTTCTGAGATGCAGGCACGCCATCCCTCCCTGACTCCAGAGGTGTGCGGTGAGGTACGCGAGCAATTTGTTTCCAAACAGCGCCTTGGCCTTGAGCTGAACACTGAACTCGAGCGCATACGAGAGCGGTGGCCGCGCATCCAAGAGGTCATCCGAGCGTCGTGTCCTTCAGCCTCATCGGTGGAAGCTACGTTGAGGGCAGCAGGCTGTGTCATGAAGCCGAGTGAAATAGGGGTCTCATTCGAGCGGCTTCGGCGCACAATAAGGGTCTGTCGTGAGATCCGAAATAGGTACGTAGCATTAGACTTGATGGCGGATTTGGGTGTGTTAGAAGCCTGGGCTAACGATGTCGCTAACATGGTCGAAGGAGCGAACGAATGACAGTAGAGTCGATGACCGGGTTCGGTTCGACGACCTTCGAGGTAGGTGGTTCGAGCTATCGTGTCGAGATAAAGAGTGTGAATCACAAAGGTGTATCGCTTCGCTTGCGCACACCCAATGAGTTCAACTTCATGGAAATTGCTCTTCGCAAGCAGGTCTCCGAGGCCGTTCTTCGTGGTGCAGTGGACGTAAGTATTCAACGCGAATCTCAGGCGTCTAAGACGGTAGAAATTCAGATTGATGAAGATACTGCGCAACGCACCATGGGCGCACTCAAAGAGCTCGCTGAGCGTCTTGAACTACCGGCACCAACTCTGGAGTTGGGGCATAAAATAGGAAACTTCATTCAGGCCGGTACGCAGGAAATCCCTCAAGAGGATCGCGAGAAAGCATTAACGAAGGCCCTTTCAGAGGCTCTTCGGCGACTCATGGAAATGAGGAGGCAGGAGGGCTTGCAATTGAATGCCGAGCTCTCGTTACGGCTGACGAACCTCGAGCGCCTTTTGGGCGATCTCGAATCGGTTGCACCGGCCGTTATGGAACGCTTTGAAACGAGGCTCAGAAAGCGTTTGGAGGAGGTCGCGGAAAAACACGACCTCGGTGTGGATCAAGCACGCTTAGATGCAGAGCTTGTCATCTTTTCCGATCGCAGCGATGTGACCGAAGAGACGGTGCGGGCGGCAGCGCACCTTCAAAATGCACGAACACTTCTTGAAAACTCGGAACGGACAAAAGGAAAGCGCTTCGACTTTCTGGCACAGGAACTTTTTCGGGAATTCAACACCGTCGGTTCCAAGTGTCGTGATGTTGGAATGGCGACTGCGGTGGTCGATGCGAAAGTAGAACTCGAGAAACTCCGCGAGCAGGTACAGAACATTGTCTAGGGGTCGCATCATCATTATGACCGCACCAAGCGGTACAGGTAAGACCACGGTCGCGAAGCTTGTGTTTGAGCGCTTCGATAATCTGCGCTTTTCTGTGAGTCATACGACACGACCAAGTCGCGAGGGAGAGCGGCATGGTGAAGCGTATTATTTCATCAGTGATGGTGAATTCGACGGTATGGTCGCAGATGACGCCTTCGCCGAGTGGGCCCATGTTCATAAGCGGCGATACGGTACCAGTAAAGCAGAGGTGCAGCGCCTTCTTGATGCGGGCCACGATTTACTTCTCGATGTGGATGTACAGGGTGCTCGTAACCTGCGAGACGTTTATCCGGAGGCGTTAAGCGTCTTTCTTCTGCCACCTTCAATGTCCGAGTTATCCAGACGGCTCTGCGGACGTGGCACTGAAACTGACGACCAGCTCAAAACACGCCTTGAGACGGCAAGGGAAGAAGTGTTGGATGCGCGCGATTTCGACTACGTCATTGTCAACGAAACGATTCGGACCGCAGCAGATGCATTCGGTTCCATTTTAGACGGACATCCGGTGCCGGAGGCTCGTCGCCACAATCATGTCGAGTCTCTCGTTAACGAGATGCTCACGTCCTAAGAGGAGGGGGAATCCCCATGACTGCTCACGTACCCATTCCAGAAGATCGTCCCGTTCGCGTACGCATTGCGCCAAGTCCCACGGGCGACCCCCACGTTGGTACCGCTTATATTGGTCTTTTCAATATGGTCTTTGCTGCCAAGCATGGCGGTCGCTTCGTTCTCCGTATTGAGGATACAGACCAAGTGCGCTCAACGCCTGAAAGCGAGCGTGCGATTTTGGAGTCATTGAGTTGGGCGGGCCTGACATGGGACGAAGGTCCGGATGTAGGCGGTGACTTTGGTCCATATCGCCAAAGCGAGCGTCGGGCGATCTATGCAGAGTATGCTGACAAACTGATTGAGTCGGGTAAGGCCTATCATTGTTTTGCCACGGCAGAAGAACTGGCTGAGATGCGTGCTCAGGCCAAGGCAGAGAAGCGACCAACCTCATATGACCGACGTTACCGCGATCTCGATTCTGCTGAGGTGCGTCGTCGCCTCGATGCTGGTGAGAGCTATGTCATACGGTTGAAGATGCCTCTCGATGGCACCACGACCGTCCAGGATGCCCTGCGAGGGTCTATTGAGTTCGAAAATACTCAAATCGATGACCAGGTTCTTCTCAAATCCGACGGAATGCCGACCTACCATTTGGCTAACGTCGTTGACGATCACTTGATGGAAATCACCCATGTGATTCGGGCTGAAGAGTGGATTTCTTCAACTCCGAAACATGTGCGTCTCTACGAAGCATTTGGTTGGGAAGCTCCCGTATTCATCCACATGCCGCTTCTTCGCAATAACGATAAGTCCAAGATTTCGAAACGAAAGAATCCGGTATCACTCGATTACTACCAACGTGTCGGTATCTTACCCGAGGCGCTGCTCAATTTCCTCGGCCGGATGGGCTGGTCCATGCCCGATGAATCGGAAAAGTTTACCTTGGAGGAAATGCGCGAAAATTTCACCTTCGACCGGGTAAGTCTAAGTGGTCCTATTTTCGATATCGATAAACTCACCTGGCTCAACGGACTCTATCTCCGAGAATTTTCGGAGGACCAGCTGATCGACCGACTTGAAGGTTGGTTGCTAAACCGTGAGTTCATCAAGACGCTGGTGCCGCTGGTCCAAGAACGCATCGATCGTCTCGATCAATTTCTGGATTCGACGTCCTACTTTTTCGGTCCAGCGACGTCTCTGGATGCCGAAGCTTTGATTCCAAAGAAGCTCGATAAGAAGACGACTTACCGGATGATTAAAGGCCTAGCAGAAAAGGTCGATAATGTGCGTCAGTGGGATGTCGAACATATCGAAGCAACGCTCAAAGAGCATGCTGATAACGAGCAATGGGGCATGCGGGAGGTCTTTATGACCACACGGTTAATCGTGACAGGAAAGAAGGCTACTCCTGGACTTTTTGAGACCATGGAAGCTATCGGTAAGAGCCTGTGTCAGGCCCGCATCCGCCAGGCGATGTTGACACTTCGTCCCTAAGGATTCGATTGGAACTTCAGGAAGTCATTGAGCAGGCCCGAGTTTTGGCACCTTGGGCGCTCTACGGGCTGCTCTTCTTTGCTTCGTTTATCGAGTACGTTATTCCTCCATTACCCGGAGATACGACTGTTATTGCAGGCGTTACTCTGGCCAGTGCGTGGGGATGGGATCCTCTGCCCTTCATTTTCATCGTGAGTGCTGGGGCAGCATTGGGATCCAGTCTCGCATTTGCGTTTGGACGCTGGCTTTCTACTCGGCAAGCACTCCATCGACTCGGTCCAAGACGGCGATTGGTGGTTGATGAGATCATCGAAAAAATGAAGCGTCGCGGCGAGGTCTATCTCGTTATCAACCGCTTTCTTCCGGGCGTGCGTGCGGTCTTTTTTGTTGCTGCTGGCGTCGCAAACCTTCGTTTTCGGCGTGTGCTCTTTTACGCAACCGTCAGTGCCCTGGTCTGGAATTCGCTCTTGGTCTGGCTCGGCTATTCCCTTGGCCAAAACGTTGAAGCGTTGGATCACATCCTACGGCGGTATTCTGTCATTATTGGCATCGTTGTAGGGCTTGTCATCGCGTTTTGGTTTGGTCGACTAGTTGTAAAAAGTCGAGCCAAAATGCGTGAAAGTGATCGCTCCGAAGAGATTGATAGCGATGCAGAAGATGAACACTAACTTCACTTTCCAGGTGAGAGTTCTTCCACCAATGGCAAGAAGTGCCATAAGGTAGGGAAGGTAGTCCATTGCGAAGCGGTAGCTGAACTGCTCCCACCCAGTGTTCTGATAGAAGAGTGCGGGGATGGCAGCAATGATAACTGTGAGCCAGAGAGCGCGGACAATGGGCGCATGCCTGGCTGGCCGTGCCAGAAGGAAGAGAGCGGGCATTGTCACCAATAAGCCCAGGCCGTGCTTGCTGATCTTTAGGTAGGGAGCCACCGAATCAACAACTGGCATATTCGTCAGTGCCGCCGAGAGATTACGGTTAAGCCAATGACTCGAGAACATGCCATGATCTCGCACTCTCGCCCCAGCCCCCCCTGTAAGGTAGCTATGCCCAAATTCGAAGGCGGAGCCGAAGCGCGCTTCGTTGTAGGCCATCAGTGCGATTCCAACAGCCAAGACCGGGATGGCAAAGAGCGCGCCTTTTGTGAAAATTTCCTTCCATCGATCGGATTGCCACTTATTTCCGGGGAAGAATAGTTGCCATGCAAAGAAGACCACACAGAACGCAATGGGCGTACGGGTTGCCATTCCTATGCCTAGCATCAACCCGGCTAGAATAGGGTGCTTCAGGTCGAGTGCAGCGAGCATATAGAGAAGATTGAACGTCACGCCAAACACTAATGCTGTGAACCATACTTCACCTCGAACCGATGAGAAGAAGACCACGCTTCCGAAGGCGAAGAGTGCAACCAACCAGAGGTTTTCACCGTCGGAACGTTGGCTGTGGCCACGTTGAACCAGCAATCTCAAAAAGATGAAGAGAAGCATGGCGTTCAAGCCAGCGAAGAGGATGGTTATCCAGACGTCATTTGTGTCGTAGTTCCAGATTGCAGCGAAAGGCATCATGACAACACCCGGAGCTGGCGGAAACGAGATATAGTACGTGCGCTCTTTACAGAGACGGTTCCCTTGTTCACCGCAGGTTCTAGCGAGGTCCATATTGCGGAGATCTGGAACCTCTTCATGTTTGTTCGTCCAGAAGGTATGCCGTTTCGGCCCGTCTCTCCACGGGTAACGACCTTCATGCACAGTACCGTCTTTCAGGGTTAGCTTTTCAATGAACGACCAATCGTTCCAACCTCCGCCTTCAAGCGCGCGCTCAATCGCTTCGCGATATCCGGGAGGATCCTCATCGTTGCCCTTCGCTCCGCGCCTCTGCCTTGGCGTGTCCGTATCAAGTCGTCCGTCCATGAACGAATGTGCCAAATCCACAAAATGAAAGTGCGGAGAAGGCTGGTCAAGACGCTCGCCAGCCACCATTGCGTAAACTGCGACAACAATTACAAAAATGTGGATAAGCGCATGCTTGTGCAAGAAAGGCGCATACTTCTTAACGACGTCGATATGCCGAACTAATCCTCGCTTGCCGCTCACTTGTTCCTCCGAGAAACGAACACTCACCCTGAGTGAGTAGCGGCGAACCCTATGCTGGAACGGCATTACCGTCAATTCACGCGTTCAGGTTAACGTCCAAAAACGTTGTGTTTGAAGGTGTTTCAACCAAATGGGTTACAAAGTTACAAATTGTTGAAAGCGATTTCTTGTGCGCGCGTATGGGGGTCGATAGGCTAGCGGTGTACATGCATGTGACGACTCACCCAACGTGCATTTTCAAATGATTCTTTTGGCCAGCGGACCCCAACGTCCGTTCGCAAGTAAGTCATGGAGGCTAGAAAGCCATGGACTCAACGACAAGCGTCCCCAACATTTCCTTGAACGGAACCAGCCTGCATGTCGATTGGGGGCGGTCTTCGATGAACGTCCATGTTGAAGACGCTCCGGCGCTTGCAAAGTTACTTGAGAGCGTGGGTCTGATGACGGGTGGAGAGCGAGTCGAAGGCGCTGAGTTACCGACCCCTTCTACAGACACGACTTTTTCTGGTGGGGCTGCGAAAAAGAAACGGCGCAAAAGCCGCAAGAACGTTGGCGATGCGCTCGTCATCTGGATGAGTGCTCATCCAGGGTGGCATTCCGAGGAATCCTTGTTAAAGACAGTGATCGCTCATCGCATGAGCGATGCGGAACCTAAACGTGCGCTCAAAATCGCCCTGGGTCGAAAGAAGGACGAAGTCTTTGTGACAGATGGTCTGGGCAATTGGCAACTCAAGGAAGATCTAGTTCAAGAGGTCCCTCACGGTCTTGGTGGCGGCGACAACGAGGAGGAAACCTCTCGATGGGACTCATCGTCCGCCCTTGAGATTGCCCGTGCACGGAAAAATCTCCTCGGGGCTTAGTCCGAACCGAGGGAGATTAGGGCGCTTCGAGCCTCGCTGTTTGGACAATTGCGTCTTCGTACCATCCCGTGTTGACCTGCATCGACATCAGAAGCAGCTTTCCGTTTGGTGACAAGAAGGCCTGAGGTTCAAAACGCACATAAGGTTTGTCCATGGTTCCCTGCGCTAGTTCCCCATCGGGCGAGTAAAGAGTCCATGTCAGGACTTTCTTTGCTTGGACTTTCAGGAAAACAGGTGCTGCGGGTGTATCAATACGCCAGAGATTCTTTTCGACCGATGTCACAGGCAGGGGATGAATTCTATATCCTTGCCGCTTTATGTACGATTTGAGTCGTTTGCCATGGACTGGGCCCATGCCACCTAGATGGCCCTTGTAGACGCGCCGAGTCAGGTGTCGAATGCGTACTCGCGGTGGCTTCTTGGGGCCTGTCGGTCGTTTGACTCTGTCCAGAGTATAGGCCACGTAGAGGTTGTCGGGAGACCAGCCCAGGAATACGAATTTCTCGCCGAAGTTCTTGTTCTTAGCGCGCTCCAGCGTGTTCGCATTCGACGCGGCTTGAGCCGATGCCGGTAGCGTAAGTAGGGTGGCGAGAATGAGTAGAATTCGCATCAAGAGGATTAATCACCTGTCTTCGATTTACGGAAGATTAGCCACGTTATGAAAAGCGCGACCGCTCCAATGATAGCCCATTTAAGGAGGGTTAGAACCCATCCGATGACTATCTTCACGGCGACGAAAACAAGTCCAAGCACAACCAGGAAGACGAGTATTTTGCCGAGCCCAAAGGATGATTTTTCTTCTGACATAGGACGAACTCCATTCCGATGAAGGCAGAATCACATCGAGATCGTGTCGATCTCACCAAGAGTGAACACGCTTCACCGAGAGACAACAAGATACCACTCTTTTTTGACAGGTCGATCCCCCGGAACAAAGATCTGTGGGCGCCATTCTGGGGAGGATGAACGCGATGAGTTATAGACAACATCTAGTTTTGGTCACCACGGTGCTTTGCACATTCGCTTCGAGCTCACTGGCTTACGGCCAGTTGCGTGATGATGGTGCGCCTGCATCGTCCTTAGGTTCTGCGGATGCGGTGACAGGCAATGCCACCGGAACCAGCGCACTCTACTTCAACCCGGCTGGAATGAGTCGTCTACAGCAGTATGCGATAGAGTCTGGGTACAATTTTAGGAGTGCGCTGGAGGGACATACCTTTACGGCCGCAGCGGTCGATTCCAAGACCAATGGAAATATTGCGATGGGAATGGGCTACGCCTACGTCTCAAGCATCCTCTCCGGTGAGGATCGTGACGGAAATGTCATCCGTGGCGCACTCTCTACCGGGTATCGAACCAAGGAATTCTCTATATTTGCCGGCGTTGGTGGCAAGTACAGTGCATTGACCCGTGGTGGGGAAGATACCGAGGTCGTGGTCGGTAGTCCGGACGTGGAGTTCTTTACGGTGGATGCTGGGCTGATGGCCGAGTTTGCTGGTGTGTTCACACTGGGTCTAGTCGGGCGAAACCTTATCGACAGTAAGAATCTTGTCGAGGCTCCGCGCGCCATCGGTGTAGGTGTGGGTGGCCAATTCAAGGAGTTCAGTATCTCGGGGGACCTCAATGTCGATATCCAATCGGAAGAAGAGGCCGTTCTTTCCTACGGCGTCGGAGTTCAAATCCTTATTCAAAGCGCCGTCGTTCTGCGGCTAGGATATAACGGCGGCGGCCTGACGAAAACCAACTACATCTCCGGTGGACTGAGTTATGTTTCGAAGGCGATGGGGGCCGATCTGGCGTTCCGGCAAAGTGTCGACGGCGATTCAGAGACCTCATTTAGCCTGGGTGTGAAGGTCTTCCTTCCTTAAGACTGTGTCTTGCCTGCCTGATTAAACCATGACCATGGTTTCGTCTTTTAGTTGACCGCCCGGTCTTGGTTGGATAGGACTTCGCCGTCAGAAATTCATCAGGTTGATCACACACGAAGGGGCACCATGGCTCTCAGCGATTTTATTTTTACCTCCGAGTCTGTAAGTGAAGGCCATCCAGACAAAATGGCCGATCAAATTTCCGATTCGATTTTGGACGACTGCTTACGGCAAGATCCTCACTCGCGGGTTGCTTGCGAGACCATGGTAAATACGGGCCTTGTCGTGATTGCAGGCGAGATCACAACTCAGGCTTATGTCGATATGCCGGCCGTTGTTCGCCAAACCGTTGCGGACATTGGCTATCTCGACTCAAACCATGGATTCGACGCCAATACCTGTGCCGTCATCGTGAGTATCGATCGCCAGAGTCCCGATATCTCCCAGGGCGTCACCGAGGGAGAGGGGCTACATGTGGAACAGGGTGCCGGTGACCAGGGCCTCATGTTCGGGTACGCATGCGATGAGACGCCGGAGCTTATGCCGCTTCCGATCATGACGTCCCACAAGATAGTCCAGAAGCTCGCAGAAGTACGGAAGGCTGGTGCTGTTGATTTCCTGAGGCCAGATTCGAAGAGCCAAGTCACGGTTCAATATGAAAACGGGCAGCCCAAGCGTATTGATGCCGTTGTCGTTTCGACGCAGCATGCTGATTCAGCGAGTTGGGACGACGTCCAAAGTTCGGTGCGTGAACTGGTTCTCGATCACGTTCTTCCGAAACACCTGATCGATGGCGATACGAAGATCTACGTCAACCCAACGGGACGTTTTGTGATTGGTGGTCCTCAGGGAGATTGTGGCCTTACGGGACGCAAGATCATCGTCGACACCTATGGCGGTTGGGGCCGACACGGTGGTGGTGCTTTCTCGGGTAAGGACCCATCGAAAGTCGACCGTACAGCGGCCTATTACACACGTTATGTTGCGAAAAACATCGTGGCAGCAGGATTAGCGCGTCAGTGCGAAGTCCAGGTGGCTTACGCGATCGGCGTCTCACGACCTGTAAGCGTGCTTGTGGATACCTTCGGAACTGAATCTGTAGATACAGCCAAGATCGTACGGGCTGTGAATGAGACCTTCGATTTTCGTCCCAAGGCGATGATCGATCAGCTGCAACTCCTGCGGCCAGTTTTCCGACCAACGGCGGCCTATGGACACTTTGGTCGAACCGGCGACTCCTTCACTTGGGAGAAGACGGATCGGGTAGAGGCACTAAAATCTGCCCTATAGATCGACATGTGGCGATCGATTTGATTTGACACAGAAGGGTTGGCCGCCTATACACACGCGGCTCGTGAGCGAACGGTCGAAAGGCTTTGTTCAATCGCGTACTGGAAGAGCCCACGTTGGGTGGGTGTAAGAGGAAAAGTCATGCAGACTAAGAGTTTCAACGCAGATAATACCGAACGCGACTGGCATATCGTCGACGTAGACGGAGCCACCTTGGGTCGAGTTGCTTCCCGGATCGCCATGGTCCTTCGAGGCAAGCACAAGCCGACCTACACCACGAATGGGGACACGGGAGACTTTGTCGTTGTCGTGAACGCCGCGAAGGTTCACTTGACGGGCAATAAGCTTGCCGACAAGACGTACTACAGCCACTCAGGATACCTTGGTGGGCTGAAGAGCATCAAAGCCGGTGACCTTCTGGAGAAAGAGCCAGAGGCCCTCATCACGAAGGCAGTCTGGGGAATGCTTCCCAAGGGACCGCTTGGTCGCAAGATGTTCAAGAAACTCAAGGTTTACGCAGGTAGTGATCACCCGCACGGTGCTCAGAATCCGCAACCGTTAGATTTGTCGAAGTAGGGTAGGGATAAGATATGACAACCGCACAACGTTGGTACGCGACCGGTAGACGAAAAGAAGCAACCGCTCGGGTTTATCTCAAGCCAGGTTCGGGAAACATCACTGTCAATAAGCGTGATGCGAAGGACTACTTCAAGCGCGACGTACTTCTCATGATCATGCGGCAGCCGTTCGAGGTTGTTGACTCGGTCGATCAATACGATATCACCGTGAACGTAGCCGGTGGCGGTCTCAGTGGACAGGCGGATGCAGTAAAGCACGGTGTAAGCCGAGCTCTTTGCGCGGCCAATCCTGAGAACCGAGCTGCTCTCAAACGAGCTGGGTTCCTCACACGAGATGCACGTGTTGTTGAGCGTAAGAAGTACGGTCAACCAGGTGCTCGTAAGCGCTTCCAATTCTCCAAGCGGTAGGTTCTCTCTGGGGGAGACCCTTCGCGGCCTTTTCCGATCGTCCCTCTTGTGTTGTGGGATGATATAAATCAGGGAGAGTCATGGGCGGCCAAACCGAGGACGTTCAGTTGAACGCAAGCGATTCGACCGAGGAGATTGACAAGATCTCCGTCGATAGCGTGCTACCAATTCTGGACGATCGCGAGGATGCGCCCTTTGCTGAGCCAGCGCAGTATGAACTTCGCGTACGGCTCCTTGTGTTAGTGCTGGCTATTGGGATCTTCATCCCAAACCTGGGGGCATTCGGTCTCTGGGACCCGTGGGAAACCCATTACGGTGCCGTGACGACCGAGATGATCGAGTCGTACAACTGGGTGGAGCCTTGGTGGGGCTACAAGCATAAGATCGGTCCCGACAAGCAAGGCAAGCCTTTCTACTCCAAGCCAGTGTTCATATTCTGGTCTGAGGCGATGGTTGCCCAGGTTATTGGCCGTGGTGAATGGGCAATTAGGATGCCAATGGCGCTTCTTGCCATCTTGGCGGTCTTTCTCACTTACATCACACTGAGTCGCATTTGGGGACGGCGCGCAGGGCTTGTAGGCTCGATCTTGCTCGCCACCAGTCCGCAATTCTTCATGATTAGCCGTCAGGCCCAGACGGATATGCCGTTTGTGGGAACGCTCATCATTGCGTTGCTATTGATGATGCTGGCGATCTTCGGTCCACGTGTCAGGCGCACGGCTAGGCAGTTTTGGGGATGGACAGCTGCCACATTAGTGTTTGTCCTTCTTAACGCGATTCCACAGTACCTCCTGATCGCCAATGATCTCGATCCGACACCCCCTGCCGACTTAGCAGGCGGCGCGCTCTTGAAGTGGAAGATAATGAACGTGGGGGCCTATCACGCGTGGGGCTACGTGATTCTCCTCAGTGGTGTCCTGTCCTGGTATGCGCACGCCCTCCGAAAAGATATCAAGCTCCAGGGACTGAGTGACCGCATCAAGGACAAATGGCTTCGCCGCCATCTTCTCATCGCCTTCTATGTCATGGCTGCTCACAGCACCTACTCCAAGGGACTTCTGGGGTTCCTCTTACCAGGTGCGATTATCTTTTGTTACCTGCTCATCACCAATACGTGGCGAATGCTCGCTCGGGTCGAACTGCTGAGGGGACTCGGCGTATTCGTAGCGGTTGGTTTCCCCTGGTATATGGCCATGTTCGCCTCCCATGGCGGATATCCTGATGGGGCCTATTACCGACGCTTCTTTATCCACGATCATTTCAATCGCCTTGCTTCCGGAGTGCATCAGATCGACTCCGGAACCTTTGAGCACTTCATTAAGTGGTTAGGTATTGGGGTGTTCCCATGGATCGCCTTTGTACCGCTCACTCTAGCTTGGCTCGTACGTCACAAAGTTCGAGATATGAAGGCACCCAATCAGGCAAAAGTCTTCCTAGGTGTCTGGTTTGTATTCGCATTCGCTCTCTTCACCCTCTCTTCCACCAAGTTCCATCACTATATTTTTCCAGCCCTTCCTGCGCTGGTCTTTTTGGTGGCGCTCTTCTTGATCGACATGTTGGAAGAACGAGGTGTGCTTGGCCGGCTTACCGCCGTGGTTGGGCTCATCTTTTTCGTGGCCGTAAGCCTCGACCTCAAGGATGAACCCCGACAGATTCGACGGTTGATGACGTACAAATACGACCGTCCGATGGGCAAAAGTCTTCCCATTGATGAGTCAGCAACGATTAACGCCAAGAACGACCAAACGTGGAAAGAAAGCACCTTTTACAAGCATACGGATCCAACCCTACACGCAATACTCAATACGGATTTCTTCCGTTATGAGCGTTTCATGGACTTTGTGCTGCTCCTTGGACTTCTGGCATTAGTCCTCTTTTTCTTCCACAAAACGCGAGGTCATGGTCTCGCCGTATTGGCAACACTCTCGGTGATGCTGAGTATGTGGAGCCTTAACTATTACATGCCATCGCTGTCGCCGCATTGGTCGCAGAAATACCTCTTTGACGCTTACTACGACACGTGCACACCCATCGCTAACGATGAGGAAACAGACCGCGCCTATGAGCCAGTACTGGCCCAAATTGGCCTTAGTGGTGTGTCTGATTACCTTCGTGCTGAGACTAAGAAGGTCTGTGACGAGGATGTCATTGCTTGGCGTATCACCTGGCGTGGTGAGACGTACTACAGCTGGAATGAGCTTCAACCCATCATCAAGGAAAAGACGCAATTCAAGCCTTACCTTGAGGAGCGTAACGGTGGAAAGAAGTTCTACGCGCTTATGGAGCGAGGTAATGAGGCCCGACTAAAGAGTCGCTTAAATGCTATCAGCAGTCAGTTGCGCCGAGATGGTCACCGGGACTTTGCTTCAATTAAGAGTTGGAAAACGAAGATAGAGAACGACGAAAATGCATATTTTCAAATGGTCTCGGCCACCCCGCTCACGGAGACGCCACGGTTCTACGATAAAACCACGTTCTACCGAGCTATCGATAACTTCATTATTCAGGCCGGTAGCGAGCCATCCTCTAGTGGCGTTGGGCCTAACTCTGAGGTGAAGACTTATACCCAAGAAGCTATCGATGGCATCTTGGCGAAGGTTCCTGGAAAGCATCCTAAGAATACCAAGCTGCAAGCAACGATTCAGACCGGTGCAGGGACGATTCGGTGTGAGTTAGATCCCAAAGAAGCACCACAAACCGTCGCAAACTTCGTCGGATTAGCCACGGGACAGATTCCATGGACCGTCTACAAGATAGACAAGGAAAAGGGTAATACCTCGCGATGGGCAAAGGCTGGAACGTTGGCGACGGTGGAATCAGGCGCCTACAGCCATGGTAATCGCTTTTTTATTACCGCCCGGGACGCTGCGATCACGGGAAAGAATGCTGAGAAATACACGCCCTTCGGTGGATGTGTGTCGCCCGCTGTGGTCAACACGATCGCGAACGCTCCCAAGAAGCCCCTGACGGATAAGCAGAAGAAGGCCAAGAAACCTAAGAAGCCAAATCAGCCTCTTAAGCCCGTAAGCATCGACAAAATCACCCTTCGGTGGGTTCGCTAAATCAGCGTTACGAGAAATGCTTTGAGGTAATCGCTTTGGGGCGCCACCGATACGTAGGGATGGTCCGCTCCTTGACCGAGCACATGATGGACTCGAATGGAACGGCGCATACGGTGGGCGGCCTCAGTCAACATCCGTAGGAAGTCGTCGCGGTTGACGTGCTCGCTGCAGCTGCATGTGAGTAACATTCCGCCAGGCTTGAGAAGAGAGAGAGCCAGATGGTTGAGGCGGGCGTACTTCTTTAGACCGTCATCACGATGATTTCGTGCTCTGACGAACTTCGGTGGATCGCAGGAGATGATATCCCAGGATCGACCCCGTTCTTTCGCATTCTTAAGAAAGGTTACCGCATCGACAGCGAATCGTTCGCCATCGACTTCGTTCAACTCAAGGTTCTTGGAAACGAGTTCAAGTGCCGGTTCGGAACTATCCACGAATGTTGCTGAAGCCGCTCCGCTTTTGAGGGCGTGCAGTCCAAAGCCACCTGCATGACAGTAGAGATCCAGTACATCCTTACCCGAACATAACGATGCCAGCAGTCGTCGATTGTCACGCTGGTCGATATAGAAGCCAGTCTTTTGCGGATTCTTTAGGTCGACCTGAAATCGCACACCGTTTTCGACGATTTGAACATCCGTAGCCTCTGTCTTATCCCCGAAGGTGTTATTTTGAGGAGGAATCCCCTCAAACTTCAGTCCATGAGCGCTGACCATCGCCTGTACGGAACGTACGCCGGTTTCTTTCATAACGAGCGTGGCGATTTCGGACGAGTTTTCAGCCATTGCTCGCGAGTTAAGCTGCATGACGGCGCGGTCACCATACACATCGACGATCAAGCCAGAAAGGCCGTCGCCTTCCGCGTTGACGAGGCGGTAGGCATTGGTTTTCTG
>MDTD01117440.1_pt1 | contig 46425 bp, 37 predicted proteins | sample 811221 | NCBI WGS metagenome assembly MDTD01 (sample SAMN05326646, study PRJNA326480) | marine metagenome | isolation source: seawater | place: Pacific Ocean: South West | collected 2011 | reverse complement strand
CAGCTGTCCAAGGATGACAGCTTCTCTGTGCAGACCGTCACCATCACCCCGGGTACCACCAATATCATTCGTCTGTTCGAGCCCCTGGACAGTTTCAGGGCGCGTTTCAGCGACGGCACAAAAGCCGTGTTTGAAAAGGCAAGCGTTAATCTGTTCAACCCCTTTACTTTTATGATTTCCAGAGATAGCATAACCTTTAGTTTCCGTCATGATATCAGGGATATGGAAATCGAAGCCGGCGACATGCTGCTTAAAATCGTAAAGGCCAGCGACGGAAACTATCAGATTGTTGAGGCCATGTAAGGCGAAGCTTCAACCTAAAAGCGTATCAAGGAGTACCACCAGCATATGTATGACAACCGAGACCGCCTCCAGCAGATTCAACGGGAAATAGAAGAAGTAATCCAGCAGCTGGAGACCATACCGGCAGAAAAAAAAGACAGGGCCAGGGATGTAATCGACCGGTGCCGGGCTTGCCTGAAAACCATTCCGGCCACGGATACCCCTGTGTATATCCATATCACCGGCACCGATAAATCATTTAAAACCAGTTACCTGCTGGACCTGTTCGACAATGAATCCTTGCGGGACATGTTCTCTGTCAAACAACGGAACACCTCGGAGAATACCGCGGTTCCCTGTCTGGTGGAACCTGTGTCCTGGACCGATGAGGTGGTGGTCAGCCAGGTGTCCATTTCCACCGGGAACGTGATCCGTGACCAGTTGACCCAGGAGCAGTTCAACCGGTTGTACGATTTGTCTTCGGGCGCGGAACCCGATGATTACCTGATCCGGGTGGCCATTCCCGAAGACCAGACCGCCATGACGCTTCCGGTTATCGAGTACCCCGGGATCAAGGAAGGGGCGGATGCCATCGACAGCCAGAAGGAACGCCATAAAAAATTCCAGACCAATATGCTGGACTGCCTGGTGCGGTATCCGGGGATTCTGGTCACCTGTTTTCAGCATAAAATCGCCATACCGCCGGGGCATCCCCTGGACGCCATCCTGAAAAAATATGAGGCCGTACTGGAGACCAACTACCACTACCATAAGCTGCCGCTGATCCTCTCCTTGCAGGGGGACAGCGCCATCGCCAGCTACTGCGGCAACACCAACGTGGAGCAGGATCTGGAAAGTGACTTTAAAAGCTATAATGCCTTTGATTCCATTGTGCAACTGGTGAACCCCTGCAACGATGAATACCCGGTCAGTTTCATCTCCCCCGGCCCCCATGTGGACTCCTGGATCAGGAACCTGTCCAACTACAAGGACCTTCGGGAGATCAAAGACCAGATAAAACTGGACGGCGGGATTTCCTGGTCCCGGCAGATGCTGGCCCAGGTATGCACCACCTCCCACATCCAGGAGGCCCTGGACAACATGTTCCTCAAACCCTGGGTGACCGAAGCCACAGTGCTGCACGCCGAAGCCCTGGACGTCCTTCATACCCTGGAAAGTTATGATGAGATGACTCAGATCAAAGAAAGGGTCAGGGAGGCCATTCTCAACGAGACCTACCAGAGCCTGCGCCAGTTTTTTGATGTGGAACTGGGGTACAGCCACAACGGGGAGATCAGGGATCACCGGGAGTTCTGGACCACGATCTTCATGCAGTACCTGGATCAGTTCCTGTTGGATACGGAACGAAGCCGCGCCATTGCAGGCGTCCTCTGGGACAATCTCCACCAGCGCCTGGATCCCGACAACAAGGGGTTTTTAAGCGCCAGGGAAGAAGATTTGCCCCATATTATCATGAACATGGCTGAGTTTTACGTGCCCAACACGCTTGTAAGGGGGGATTACACCCTTCTGGAAAGACGCCTTAAGGAGAAATCCCATGCTGTTTAAGCTGTTTAAACGAAAAGAAAAGGAAGTGGACCAGTTCCAGCTGGAACTGGAAGATGACGGCAAGCTTTACTACGAAACCATTGCCGGCCGCACCCCCCGGGACACCAACAACCATGAAGAGTATATCCTGTTCGTGGATTTCGGCTCCTACAGGACCAGCGTGCTCTGCTGGCCCTGCAGTTTCGGCCGGGACAAGATCACAGACTCCTGGCAGTACGTGGTTCACGGGGACTCGGATGCCCAGGGCGGTTTTCCGTCGGCCTTCATCAATCCGCCTTCGGGGGATGAGCGGGATTTTGCCTTTGTGCCGGACATGGGGGAGAACCACGTCAGCTCCAGCCAGATCGTGAAAAGCGCCAAATACGTCTTTGCCAGCAAGTTCGCAGCTTACAAAGGGGATGTGCCCCAGTTCAAGCTTTATATTAAAAAGATCCTTGAAGAAAGTTTCAGGTACATCACCGAGCCAAACACGGATCGTCCCTGGAACGGGCCGGCCATCCCCGTGATCACAGAGATCCGGGTAACGGTGCCGGATCTTTTTATCGAGAACCTGAGGAACGGCTACAAGGAAAATATTTATTCCGTGTGCATGGACCTGGCCTCTGACCGGAAGTGGAAATGGCTCTTTCCTTCTGATTTAAGACATCTGAGAAAAACCTTTGTAAATATCTCGGCCGATGAAAGCGGTGCCTGTGAACTTTACTTTCTGAACCTGCTCAAGCTGATGCCCTTCTGGGAACTGGGCGGGGACAAGGACCGGCTGCCGGATCTCAAAGAGGTGGATTTCCTTTTTTCACAGGACCCCCAGCGCAACCCCAATGCCAAGGATCTCAACTTTGTGGTCTGCCACATCGACATCGGGGGGCTGACCACGGATGTCAGCATCCTTTTGGCCAACACCTATCAGGATCCGGCCCTGGGCATCACCACGGCGCTCAAACGCAAGGAATCCTTTAGCGAAAGAAAGGCCGGAGAATATTTTGCCGATACCTTTGCCCAGGTCCGGATGCCGGATGAAAGCGGTCCCTGGTGGGACAACGACAGGTTTTTGGGCAAGGAGTTCTCACGCTTTCTTGAACTGCTCTGCGGCAAGCAGGCGGCCCTGCTCAACGAGTGGCGAAAGGAAAAAGAGTTGTCCGGGATTTATTTTCTGATCTCAGGCAGGCCCACCAAATCGGAGAAGGTCCGTGCCGCCATCAAAAGGCATATACTCAAGGAGTTCAACAAGAACGAGTTGATGCTGCTGCCGGAACACTGCCTGTTTATGGCGGAATACCGCCACGTGGGAAAAAACCAGGAGGGGGAACGCTACGCAAAGAACATCGAGCATTTTGAAAAACTGATCACCCTTCTTGGAAATGTGTACACCCTCTATGACGGATACGAGATCTCATTTGAGGATCACAAATATTATATCTCCCTGGATACGGACGCCAGAACCACCACTCAGATGGAGGTGATACCGGGACGGATTTACAACATGGAAGAGTTTGAGAACTATAAGAAATCCGCCGTTCATAACAACGTCAACCACCTGGCATTTACACGGTTCCCCGCCGGGGAGAACAGCACGCGATTCCTGACGGTGAAGACCATTGCCCGGCAAACCGCCTATCCGGTCATCAAGGTGGCCCAGAGCAACGACGGCCAGGCCTGGATTATGCCGTCCCTTGTGATCACCAACCTGGAGCAGAACGACCAGGCCTTTGATCTCTCCTGGGGGACCCTGATGTAAGGCCCGGGATCAAAATTGAAAATGGCATATTACAGGGGTGTCCGGTTGCCGGGCGCCCCTGTGCTATTATGGGCGGATTGTGTGTCCGCTAATGAATCGCAAACAATGCCTTGACAATCGCAGCCGTTTGATCCTAAATAGGATGCGAGCGTAAGGCGTTCAATTATATATCGGAATCGTATCGTGGCATCTGGCGGTTGTCAGTTCTGCAAAGTCTTCGCAACGGAATGAAAGAGATGGTCTGCATTGGATTTCATCCAGATACAAGGAAATAATCAGGTCATCCGCAAACTCGGCAGGATCGAAACTCCTTTCTACCCCGAGGATGTGACAGCCAAGTACCTGATCCTCTTTGTGGATCTTATGGGGATCTACAGGGGAAATCAGGTCAAAGACGCATTTATCAGTCATCTTGTTACGGCACATCTGCCGACCATTGAAAGCCCGGAAGAGTTCAGACGGCGGATCATGAAGGAGCATGTCTGGATAAATTCCCATTTAAGCCGGCTGGTGGGGGAATATGCCTTGGAAACAATGGACATCGGCAGAAGGAAAGGGGCGCGTTTGATCGGAAGATCCGTGATTCGCAGGAATTTTCTACAAATGGCCGCAGGGCAGGTATTGACCTTGAATTTTATTTACCGGAAAATTGCCCGGATCAATCATAATTTCAACTCCGTTCTGGAGATCGCATATGATGATGCCATGTCAAAGGATGGCCTTGTGGTGATCCGGAAAAAAACAAAAGATGCCTATAAAAAACGACTTGTCCGTGATCTTGGGCAGGATCTGCTCCATGAGGTAATGATGGTGGAAGATCAGGTGACCAAGGGGGTGCTGGAATCCGTCCCCAAATTGATCAACCTGGAAAATCAGAACAGCGTGATTCTCACCGAGCCTTTTTGCGAACTTCGGGGGGACGCGTTCTGCGAGTACCACCTTCGTTTGAAAGAAGGGGCAAAAGGAATAATTCCCGTTGTGAAGGGGATGGTGACGTCCGCCTTTTCCCAGCTGCTGTTAAAAATACCCATGGTACGGAAGATGGGGGAACAGCTCATCGCCATGGAGATCGCCATCAAGCGGCATACCCGCGATCTTAGCGATGCCCAGATTCAACTGGAAGAGCGGGTGATGAAACGCACCCGGGAATTGAGAAAGCTCAATGCCCATCTTGTGAGGACAGAGGAACGGGAAAAGAAACTGATGGCCGATACCCTGCATGAAGGACTGGGGCAGGAGCTGGCCATCTCCCGGATTCTGGTCAGCCAGCTTGCCAGCGAACTCAACGGCGGGCCTTCTGCCGAACTCACTGAAAAACTAAAGTCTTATCTTGACGGTATGATCGCCAAAACCCGGGCCATGACCAATGATTTAAGTCCGCCGGTGCTGCACGAACTGGGGCTTGAAGATGCCCTGGTCTGGCTGGGGGACAAGATAGAGGCGGAACACAATATCCGGGTGGAAACGGAAATATTGCCCGGAAACCGGCCGTTGAGCCCGGATGAACGGACCCTGGTTTTCAGAGTGGCACAGGAACTTTTTGTGAACATTGTCAAACACGCCGGCGCCGACCGGATCAAGTTGACCTTTATCAGATCCCGGGATCTGATCTACTTCTCCCTTGAGGACAATGGGGTCGGCTTTGATCTCGAATTACTTGATACTTTCGATTCATCGTCAAACACAGGGTACGGACTGTATTCGGTCCGGGACAGAATCCGGTTTGCCGGCGGGCGGTTCGAACTGTCATCTGAACCCGGAAAAGGATGCAGGGCCACATTGACCCTGCCCTGCAGTGATACCACCTCTTCTGCCGTTGCGCACGCGTAAATACTTCCCCTAAACATATATCCTTGAAGACAGCCATCGGTGCTTGTTTTCCATCCATCCCGACACTTTCCTGACAGTTTAACATAACAGTTTATGTACCGGTTTTCCGCAAGGAAATTGCTTTCAGCAATTTTCCTGCGGTTAAAACGCACCCGTATGTCCTTTTTACGGGTGTTCCAAGAGATATCCGGATTTCCCGGATATCAGAAATTATTAATTGTTTTACAAAGGAGTTGTCAGGATGAAATTCAAAGGTACGATTAAAGACGTGCAACACGGAGACATGCGTATCGGTCTTCCAAAGAAGGCGCAACAGATCCGGGTGTCCCGGGACTTGATCCGGCGGTTGGACCACCGTATCACGCCTTACTTTCAGTTTAACCTTCACAGGATAACGAAAAATATCGCCGCGGTGGAATCAGAGGTCCGTCCGGATCGTCTTTTTTATGCGGTGAAATGTAATTCGCTGCCCCGGGTGCTGCATACGGTTTATGCCACCGGATGCGGATTTGAGATCAACAATAAAGCCGAGTGGATGCATCTTGACCGGCAAGGCCTTTCCCATGCGCCCATGATCAACAGTTCCCCCATTACATCGGCGGGGGATATCCGTTTTCTTTACGCCAAGGGGGTCAGGACCTTTTGTTTTGATTCCAGGGCCCAGGTGGACAACCTGGCGGTGAACGCCCCGGGGGCATCCGCCTATGTCCGGCTCTATCACGGCAATACCGGCAGCCGGTTCAAGCTCAACCGGCTTGGTGTGGACCTGGAATCCGCCCTGGATCTGATTGGATATGCCGGAACCAGAGGCCTTAAGCCGCTGGGGGTTACCTTCCATGTGGGTTCCCAGTGTAAAACCCCTGAAAGTTTTCGTCAGGCCATCAAGGTTGCTGCCAGGGTTTTTGATGTCTTTCCCTCTCTGAAGGTTCTGAACCTTGGCGGCGGATTTCCGGTGGCCTACGGCCAGCCGGTTCCGGTGTTGTCATCCCTTGGGGGCGTTATCCGGGAAAGCCTTGAGCGGTATTTCACCAGACGCCCGGAGGTTTGGGCGGAACCGGGCCGCTTCATTGTCGGGGATGCCGCTTTTACCTGTGCTTCGGTGATACAGGTTAGGGAAGCTGCGCCCGTTTCAAGGGCAGTGATAGACATGTCTGTGTTCAGCGGATTCATGGAGATCCTGGAGATCAGCGACGGATTCCACTACGCCGTTACGGGGGACTCCGGCAGATCCGGGGACTTTGTCCGGTACGATATCGGTGGCCCTACCTGTGCGGGTACCGACAGGATCTGCGCCGATGTGCTGCTGCCGAGGTTGGCGGTAAACTATGCCAAACCCCACCTGAGTTCCCGATTATACTTTGCCAACACCGGTGCCTATACCCTGGACTATATTGCCCGGCATCAGCAGGCGGGATTTAACGGCGCACGTATCCCGAATATTTATTATGCCGGAGAGGGGGAATACCATGAAATGGCGGTTTAACCCCCCGTGGCGAAACGAAACGCGGATTGTCGCATCTTCCCGTGATCCGTTCTGGCAAAGGTGCGAGCACCTTGAGTTCAAAGTCTTTTCCGACTGCCAGTACATCCAGGGAAACGGGCTGCAGCGGATCCATGCCTTCGATAGGTATCAGCGGTCCGTATTCGTTGCTTCCGGATGCGGACAAGACGATATCTCAGGGGTCATACGTCTCATATTCAACAATGGGCGGGATATGAAAAAATCATATTTCCCAACCCTTTCCGGGGCGAGGCTGATCCATCGCAGCGACGGCGGCAGGGCTGCGTCAGAAAACAACAGTGACCGTCTGCTGATCTATAAAGACCGATACACGGCGGACCTGCTGTCCCTGCCGGCGGATGGGTGTGTGGATGTCTCAACCATGTCTGTCCTACCGGAAAAAAGGGACGCCTCTATTTCCCGGTCTCTGATTACCCGGGCCATCCTTTTGGCATGGGAGATGTCGGTCCGGTATGCCTTAGGTGCCATTGATACCCGGTTTCTGGAGAAATTGCTGTCAAGGGGGCTGCCCTTTGTTCCCATCGGACCGTCCGTACCGTATTGGGGATCGCCGACAACCCCCGTACTCATGGATACGTACCGCATTCCCAAAGGGGTTGGGCGGATGATGATTCAGATTATGAAATTTAAAGCAATGATAGGAGGTACGATATGATGACTTTTAATGAAACCTACGCAGAAAAGCAAATGCAACTGATGGAACGGCACCCCGAACTTCGGAACATGGTATCCGTTCCCCTGGATGAATCCGGAGTGAATCTTGAGGAATTGTCAGCGTTTATGGAACGATGCTGGACCCATGATTACGGCCGGGAACCCCGTCTGAGGTTTTCTCAGGCGTTCTTGTCGTGGAATATGGGCGCTCGCCTGACAGGCCTTGCGGCCAAGGATGCTGCCGGAAACCTTTTGGGTGTAATTGTCTACTTTAAACGGGGGTACCTTAAGGATGGAACAGTTCGGTACTATGCCATTGAAACGGGGCTGTCCGTGTGCCCGGACAGTCGGGGAAAAGGGGTGGGCCAGTGGCTGGTCCTTGGTATCCGGCAGATGATCCGAAAGATGGGTATCGATTTTAGCGTGTCTTGGTATGACAGCCGCCATAACCAGCCCGGGTCGTCATTTCTGACCCTTGCTGAAAACAGGGCCAGGAAAGGGGATGCGGTATCGGTAACCCTTTTAGGCCGGGTGATGGACTATGAGGGAACGGTCCGTTACGGCGGGTTTTCTCCTGTGGAGAAAGTGGCGCTCCGTCTGACCTCCCTGATATTTCCCTACCTGTCTTCAACTGACCTCCCGGGAAGGTTCCAGGTGATGGGATGGTCTGCGGATAAATTTTGCCACTATCTGGATTTGCTGGCCGAAGTTCAGTCCTGCAACCGGTCTGGTCTCACTCCCGATGCCGGCATCTTTTCTAAATGGGGGCGGGGCGGCAGGTTCTATGCCCTTGAAGATAGGGAAAATGACAGGGTTTACGGTCTTTTCTTCGGTCATAAGGTGCTGTTGGAAAACCACCGGTTTTATTTTCAGGCCGACGGTATTTTCATCAGTCCTGCGCTCTCTTTCTTTGAAAAAAGGGCTTTTCTGCGACATGTTGAGCAGATCCTTTGTGAAACAGAGAACTGCATCGGGGTCACCGTCTCTGAAACGGGCGGCAACCCCGGTTGGTGCCACGGATATTTTCCGGTGGCAAGCCAGGTGCTGTCAATGGATGCCTACCGGCCCACAGGTATTGGACTAAACCGGTTGAAGGCCGGATTTGTAGAGTTGCGCTAATCCTTAGCCCGGACATCCGGGATACCCACCGGGTGCCGGCCCGTATGATTTTTACGGGCCGGCACCCCTGCAAAGACCCCCTGGATGAATTCGGGTGATTTTCTTTTTTTAAGGAACAGTGTATGTTGGGCCCTTAAGGGGTAAACGCGCAAAAGAAAGCAGGGTGGATACCGTGGAAGGGCGAGGTGAAATGCTGGCGAAAAATGGCTGTGACACGGTGTTGAAAACGGCACCGGCGAAACAGGTTGAAATTGCTGTAAACCGCATGTGCAGGTATTTAAGGGTCAGCCGTTTGCTCCTGTCAACGTTCATTACAGCTTTTATTTGCGGGTGCCATTTCACGGACAATCTTCTTTCTTGTCTCGCTGCAGGTCCAAATAACTTGTGGTTTTCAGCTTTCGGGGCAATTTGCTGTTTTAGCATTGCATGCGTTGCGATACTGGACAGCCGTTCCCGCTATCAGGACTATAAACGGGCAAAAGATCTGTTTTTCGAAAATGGATTTCATCCACGGATTGCAGGGCTTTTTCTCCGGTCCAGGTGCCAGCGGGATGCTGCCTTTGTCGCCGCATCCGATCTGGGATATCAAGCTCAGATTCACACGTTTTACAGGCAAAAAGGCTGCCGCTGGTATCATTTTCTGCCGGATGCGGTTTTCAAACGGCCGGGGCTTGTGATCTCCCGTAAATTCTGGCGTTATACCCTTTTTTCACCGGCTTATAAGTCCCGGTTTTTTTCATGGTAATTCTCAGGGCTCACCCTTTATATGACCGCCCCTTCTCTTTTTTGGGAATCTGCTTGACAAGGGGATGTTGATCTCATTATTCTGGGGCGACAGCTTAAAAATTAGTTTCTAAATCGCCATAGGTAGGAGGAAAGATCATGAGTGTTTCCAAAAGGCCTGTTATTTGGGCCGAAACAGAGTTTTTCAAACTATGTTTTCGTTTCGTTTTACTGGTTGTGCTGGTTGCAGGATTTATGTGCTCGGTTTCCATGGCGGGTGATCTGACCGGTCGCCAGGTGATGGAAAAACAAGAAGAACTCCAAAAAGCGGATACCGAGTACGGTGAAGAGGTGATGTTGCTGGTTGACGAAAAAAGCGGTTCCAAAGAAAAGCGGCAGGTTAAACGGTACGCCAAGGATGTGGGCGATGACCTGAACCGTTATCTTCTGGTTTTTTTAAAACCGGCGGATATCCGGGGCACGGCCCTGCTCACCCATGAAAATGCAGATGCTGACGATCAGTGGCTGTATATGCCGGCGGTCAAAAAAATGCAGCGTATCGCCCAGGGCAGCAAAAAATCCTACTTCATGGGGACGGATTTCACCTACGAGGACATGGAACCCGAAGACATTGAAAACTTCAACTATACCATACTCAAAGAAGAAACTGTTGACCATGTGGATCCCGCCAAGGAATGCTATGTCATAGAATCCGTACCTGCCAACAAAGAGAAGAAAAGGGCCACAGCCTATAGCAAACGGATTATGTGGGTGGATAAGGAAACCTTTTCCACGTTGAAGGTGGAGTTTTACGACAGGCGCAAGCGGTTGCTGAAAACCCAGAAGTCCTTTGAGTTTGAAAATGTGACCGGCACGGTCTACCGCCCCAAGAAAACCATTATGGATAACCATAATAAAAACCATAAAACCCTTAGTCTCGTGACAAAACGGACCCTGAATGAACCCATCGAGGACTCGGTGTTCACAGAGCGTTTTATCATGACCGGCAAACATATTGAGTAACGGCCATGGGCCGCCCATGAATGTCATTCAGGGTGCCCACAACAAACCATGAAAGATTTCAACTGGTTGTGTGGTTCTTTCATAAAACGTGTGGGCATCTCACCTTAAATATAGTTTCATATTGAAATAAATGACGTGCGTCCTTTGAGGCGCTGAGGAATGGAAAATGAATTCGTTGATGAAGTGGAGTCTTCGCCATCCCTGGATCGTGGTGTGTCTTATGGTTGTTGCCACGGCGTTGCTGGGATCCGGTATCCTTAAAATCCGGGTGGATGCATCTGCGTCCGGCATGATGATCAAAGGTGATCCTGCGATCGAATTTTATGAAGAGACCCTTGAGAAATTCGGGTCTGACAATGTGTCCGTGATCTATGTTCAGGATGAGGAACTCTTTACCCCGGAAAAGATAGCCCTGATTGATGAACTGCACTTTCAGTTTGAAGAACTGGAGGCGGTAGAGCGGGTTGAAAGTCTTTACTCCGTGACGAATTTCAAGGGGGAAGACGGGATGCTGAGCACCAATCCACTGGTGGATTATCCCCCCGAAACCATAGAAGAGGCGGAACAAATCAGAACGGATGCCCTTCGCAACCCCATGCTCGTCAGAAATATAATTTCAGCAGACGGCAAGGCCACTGCGTTGAACCTCTACGTAGTGCCGGATTTAAATGATCCGGAATTTGACATCAAGTTCACCAAACAGGTGGATGCGATTCTTCAAAAAGTCGCCCCTGAGTTCGACAGCATTTTTCAGCTGGGCAACACCTATACCAAAAAATCCATCACCTCAAGCATCCTGAAAGACCAGGTGACCCTGGTCCCCCTGTCCGTTCTGGTGCTCCTGACAATGCTGGTAGCCTCCATGCGCTCCTCATCCGGGGCCATTTTACCCATGCTGACAGCAGGCTCCAGTGTGATCTGGTCCGCAGGTTTCATGGGGCACATGGGTATCCCCTTGAATATTTTGACCGTTATCGTGCCGTCACTGATCGTGGTCATCGGATCAACGGAGGATATGCATCTGCTGTCCGAATACGTGGAGGGACTGGAAGAGGAAAACGGCGATAAAATCAAAGCCGTTGACTACATGGTTTCCAAGACGGGGACCGCGGTCCTGCTGACGGCACTGACGACGTTTCTTGGCTTTTTATCAATTACCATCAACGACATTACCATGCTCAAGCAGTTCGGTATTGTCGCTTCATTCGGTCTTTTCGTAAACCCGTTGATCACCTGTATGCTGGCGCCGACCTACCTGAAGAATTTCGGTCCCAAGCATAAACCCCATAGTGAGTCAAAAGTCACCGTCAACCAGAAAATGATGACCTTTCTGGCCAATGCGATTATCTCGGTGATTCATAAGTATAAATGGGTGACCTTCGGCATTATCATGGGCAGTGCGGTGATTATTTCCCTGTTTTCATTCACGGTAAAGGTGGACAACGATCTTTTGGGGTATTTTAAACCCGAGTCCGATATCCGGGTGAAAAGTGAGATTGTCCACGATGAAATCTCCGGTGTCCAGGTCTTTTATATCCACGTGTCCTCGGGTGTTCCCGATTATTTCAAGGACCCTAAAGCCCTCAGGGAAATTGACGATCTGATCACCTATATGGATCAGACCCAGCTATTTGATAAAATCTTCGGGTTTACCGACTATCTCAAGGTGATCCACCGGGAGATGAACAACGGTAAGGAAAGTTTCTATCGCCTGCCGGATACCAAGGAATTGGTGGCCCAGTATCTGTTGACCCTGCAGCGGCATGAGATTGAACGGCTTGTGACGGCGGATTTCTCCGAAGTCAATATCATGGTCCGTCACAACATCGGTTCTTCTTTTGAGTTGAAAGAGGCGGTGTCAACGGTAAAAACCCATATGGACAAAATTTTAAATGAACATCTTAAGAGCAACTTCACCGGTGAGAATATCCTGATCAACGAAGCTGCCGACAGTATTGCCTCAGGCCAGGTACAGTCCCTGGGCCTTTTGCTGTTCATCATCTTTGTCATCATGTCCGTGCTCTTTGTCAATGTGAAGGCGGGTTTTTTAAGCCTGATCCCCAACTTCTTTCCCATCATTCTCCTGTTCGGGGTGATGGGCCTGTTCAATATCCCCTTGAATGTGGGGACGGCAATGGTTGCGGCCATCGCCATCGGTATTGCCGTGGATGATACCATCCATTTTATGACCCGGTATAACAAGGAGATGCGGGATCTGCAGGATCAGAACAAGGCCATTGAGGTCTGCATCCGGTCTGAAATCACCCCGGTGTTCTCCACGTCAATTGCCCTGGCCGCAGGGTTTGCCGTTGTATGTAATTCCAGCTTCGTACCGCTGATCAACTTCGGATTTCTGTCCGCCTTTGTCATGATCTTTGCGCTGCTCGGGGACATGTTTGTGACCCCGATCCTGTTGTCCTCCACCCAGCTGGTTACTCTCTGGGATATGGTTAAACTGGATCTGCAGCAGGATGTCATTGAAAAATCCCCGCTGTTTAACCAGATGAAACACGGCCAGATGAAGCGGGTGGTTCTTCTGGGCAAGGTGTTTGAAAAGAGTAAGGGCGAGGCTGCGATCTCTTTCGGTGATTTCGGCGATTCCATGTTCCTTCTTTTGGAAGGACGGGCAGAGGTCATGGTTAAAAAAGATGACGGCACCAAGCAAAGTGTCGCCAAAGTTGCGCCCGGCGAGGTGTTCGGCGAAATGGCCATGGTCAACCCCGGCCCCAGAACGGCGGATATTGTGGCCACGGAAGACATGAAATACCTGGAGATCGACTGGAAAGGCATGAACCGTATCCAGATGATTTATCCCAGAATCGCTGTCCATCTTTACAGGAATCTGTCACGGATTCTGGGCGGTCGCCTCAAAGAGACAACCAATCAACTCATGGAAGCCAGACAATGATAAAAAAAGGTTTAGGGTATTCGGCAAAAAGGGTAGGGTGGCTGGTTTTGGCTGCCGCATTGATCTGCCTGCCGTTGTCAGGCATATGCCTGGCCCAGGACAACAGTGCCGATCTGTTTGACGAACTGGAGACGGAAGCACCGAAGAAACCTGCCGCAAGCTCCGATACAGAGGGGCTTTTTGATGATCTTGAAAGCGGCGATGATGGATCTTCCGGTGAATCTGACCTCTTTGGCGATCTGGAGGGTACAACGGATGAACCTGAAGTAAAGGAAACTGCCTACCGGAAAATGGTCCGGCAGGTCTGGGAGAACCAGGAGGCCAGTCTCAGGGTCAGGCACGGATACTTTCCTGACGAGTTTGATGACAGGCCGGGGCTTGACAATACCCAATATGTAACCGAAGGATTGTTCCGGTTTGCTTCCTGGTTCGGCAGCAGTGATTTAAAGCTTAAATTCTCCGGGTGGGCGGAGTACGGTACCCAGGACGATACTTACAGGGGGAGCCTCCATTGGCCCCAGGACCAGGATTACTACCGCAGGATATTTGAACTCAATGAGCTGTATGCAGTCTATTCAATGGATACCATGGACCTTACGGTGGGCAAGAAGGAATTTCCAACGGGAATATCCACGCTTTTTTCCCCGTCGGACAGATTCCGGCCGGCGGATCTCCATGATCCTTTAGATCCGAAAGCGTTGGGAATCTGGCAGATCAAATCAGATTATTACCTGGATACCTCAAAGTTTGAATTTGCCTTTATCCCGATTTATACCTTTAAGAAATACCCTGCCCCGAGTTCAAGATGGTGGGGTGAAGAAGATACTTCTTCCCTTGGAGGTCTCGCCGGCACCGGGAGTGCAGGAGAAGATCTGCCGAACGTATCATGGGAATATATTGATATTTTTGCCAAGTACAAAACCACCCTTTCCGGATGGGATGTATTCCTGAGCGCCAACACAGGTACAAATCCCTATACGGTAAGGCGCGAGGAAAACGGCACTGAATGGACGACGGTGAATCGGATCTTTACACTGGCCGGCGGGTTCTCCACCACCAAAGGCAAATTCGAGATCCACGGTGAAACCCTGTATAATTTCAGTGACCAGGGCAGGGATGATGACTACATCGGTTCTGTGCTGGGGTTTACTTACACCATTGATGACAAGGCCCGGTATATTGCCATGGAGCAGGTCATAGTCACCCTTGAGTATGCCTATGAATGGATCGTGGACAAACAGAGTGCCGAAGGCTACACCTCAAGCTCCCGTGACGGCCGTGCCGGTCTGAATGAAATTTTCGCCAGGCTCCAGTTCAAGTATAATGAAGATCTGAAATTCAAGAATTTTACCCATTTCAGGATCTATGACATGACCTGGATGAACCGGGTGGAAGTCAGTTATCGATTTTTCACCGGCCTGACAGCCGTCTGTGCATTTGAGGTGTTTGAGAGCGAAGACGATGATGACGGCGGGGGCAGCGGTAAGGACCTGTCGAACTTTGACAACATCAGTTATGCCGAATGGGATAAGAATGACAGAATCATTCTTTCCCTCAAGTATGAGTTTTAACCCCTGACCCCATACAGGTTCCATGAAAACGCCGGCGTTAGATCTCCAATGAGATGTAACGCCGGTTTTTTATTTGTATTGCTGGGGTTCTCCTTTTAAGAGCTTTTGGCTTATCTTGCCGGTCGGAGCATGTCCGGATTCAGCCGGAAAAATCCGCGCAGATGCTCCATCCAATAGGCCTGATATACCAGGTTATCGCTGTGGAATGCGATCACCTGCTGCCGTTTTTCAGAGGCATAGATAAAGTGAAGCCTGCCGGATGGTTCGACCTGGTAGACCATGGCCGCAAGGTTGTTGTCCAGAACAATGAGGTCCCCGTTCTGTACGGTTTTGTCATCCACCTGGCTGGTGTTTTCCAGAAGATAGCGCATGGGCAGGTAGGCCCGGTAGGTCAGGCCTGCCCGCTGGGCGGCTGTGGCATAAATGGCATAAAACAGGGATGAGTTGTCCGTGGAACCGGTTTGCCGCGGATTGCCTCCCATTTTAAAGGGCATGCCAATGTACTGCTCGGCAATACCGGGGATGTGCTGCTGAAACAGGGTGCGGGGGGAGGAATCCACCGGTCCTTTCGTCTGGTGAGCCAGTGACGGTTCCGTGCGGCTGGCCAAGGCTGAGCCCGCAGCAATCAACAGGATGATCAGGCTTGCAACTATCTGTTTCATTCGTATACCTTCTCCTGTTGGCTTTCTGCGGTCCGGGAATGCATCCAGGCGGTGTGATTAGTCATTGATATCCTTGGAAAGGGCGATGTGGCCCTGTGCCGGTGCCAGGATCACTTCGTTAAATTGGGCTTTGAGTTCCGGGATCAAGTCATCGGCCACCAAAGGTGTAAATAGATTGAAAAAATAGGGTTTCGGGATTTCCCGGCTAAGAATACGGTTGACCTGTTCTATTTTTTTCTTGCCCCAAGGCGTTTTGGGGGCCGTGATGTAACCGACCTCATACCGGTTTTTTTCTTGTATGTGAAGAAAGGCAAGCTGATCTATCACTCCCATGCGGCTCGCCGTTTCAACAGTCCCGTCAAGGGAGAGAAAATAGTCCACCCGATTGTTCAAAAGAAGCCTTAGGGATTTATCGATCATCTCCGTTGTATTGTACTCAACGATGACATTGGGAACGCCTTCAAAGCGATCTAGGATCTTATCAATACGGGTCCCGAAACTGATGGCGTTGAACCGTAAGAATGTCTTGGATCTGTCCTTTAGAATCTGTTCAAGAAATACGCTTTTTTTCAGACCTGTCCTGGAAAGGGTTTGCTTTCTGATGACAAGAAACGGCGGCACGGAAATGCGGCAGGGAAGTGAAAAATAAAGAAAGGATTCCCGTTTCGGTGTTTTATACAGACCATAAAAAAGCTGATGTTCTTTTTTTTGGGCAAAGGCCAGGATACGCTTGATGGGCATCATCACGAGGGTGTGATCATCTTCCGGCATGCCCTCCCACACTTTTTTCAGTATTTCATGACCGTACCCGCCGGTGAGGTGACCGTCCTCACAGATGAAAAGCGGACTGAAGCAGACATAGGGCCAGACTATTTTTTCAGCAGCCACCCGTTGCGGGAGTGCAAGCATGCTTAGACCCAGAAGGGCGATAAAAATCAAGCTTTTCTTCATCATCGGCCTTTTTTTGATCTTGATTTCGGTTCGTGTGACAGATAATCCTTTCATTCAAATGAGACTATAGTATCTGATTTTAAAGGATTTAAGTCAAGTCATAGCTGTATTAGGGGTTAATTTGTCCCGGGGTTTATGATATAGGAACCAGATGTTTAACGGCAACTGACTGAGCAAATATGACTTTTAACATTGCAATCAACGGATACGGCAGAATTGGCCGGTGTGTGGCAAGAGCGTTATATGAAACCCAAGGGTTCCGGCAGAAAATAAATCTGGTGGCCATAAATGAAACGGCCAGGCCGGGCACCTTGTATCACCTGACCCGGTTCGATTCCACCCACGGCCGCTTTCCCGTGGAAATTAAAAAGACGAACAACGGGCTTTATATCGGTGACGATTTTATCCATCTGTTTCAGGAGAAAAATATCGTTAATCTGCCGTGGAAGGAGCTGGATGTGGATGTGGTGCTGGACTGTACCGGTATCTACAATGACAGGGAAGCGGCCGAACTGCATCTGCTGTCCGGTGCCGGTAAAGTCATTTATTCTCATCCTGCAAAAGATGAAATGGATGCGACCATTGTGTACGGGATTAATCATGACACCCTGAAACCCCACCATGCCATTATTTCCAATGCCTCATGCACCACCAACTGCCTCATCCCGATTCTGGATGTCATTGACACCCGGCTGGGGATCCGAAATGGTGTGGTGACGACCATTCACTCGGCCATGCATGACCAGCCGGTGATTGATGCCTATAACACGGATTTGAGAAAAACACGGTCGGCGCTCCAGTCCATCATTCCGGTGAGCACATCCCTGGAAAAAGGGATCGGAAGGATATTACCTCATTTGGAAGGCCGGTTTGAAACCCTGGCCATACGGGTGCCCACAACCAATGTATCCATCATGGATATCACCCTGACGGTGGCATCGGATACCGATGCCTTTGGTGTGAATCAGATGCTCACCCAGGCGTCTGCAAAGGAGTTGGACGGCATTTTGGGGGTCAGTGATGAAGAACTGGTTTCCTGTGATTTCAACCATGATCCCAGGTCTGCGATTGTTGACCTGCCCCAGACCCGGGTTTCCGGGAAACGCCTGGTGAAGATTCAAGCCTGGTTTGACAATGAATGGGGGTATTCCAACCGGATGCTGGACACCGCCATTGCGGCCATGGCAGCAAAGGATTAAACAAAAAAAGCCGGGGAATCCCATATGGTTCCCCGGCAAAAAATTATACGATAGGGTTTTATGCCTTGTCTAAAGCAATCAGTTTTTCGGCGATTTCCCTCAGCTCTGACGGAATCGTATTGATATCGTCAAAGGGGCGGTTGCCGTCCCGGTCGCATTGAACGATTTCATCCAGTTCCGGAAGGAAGCCCAAAATTTCATAGTCTGGCATGGAGTCCCGGATCAGGGCCTTATCTTCATCCGATCTCACCCGGTTGCCCAATACGACGATATTTTTTATGCCGATATCCTGGCCGAGTTTGCGTATTTTATCGGCCGCCACCCGGCTGCGTTTCCCGGGATTGACCACCACCACCAGGGCATCCACTGATCCGGACGTAGCACGACCAAGATGCTCCACCCCGGCCTCCATATCCATGACAACGATTTCTTTTCTGCCAAGCACCAGATGGTTCATCAGGGCTTTGAGGATTGTGGATTCGGGGCAGATACAGCCGGAGCCGCCTTGCTGCACCGTACCCATGACCAGCAGTTTCACCCCGTCTTTCTCAAGGGAAAACCGTTCAGGGATATCATCCACTTTGGGGTTGAGGGTGAAAAATCCACCCATGGTGCCTGGCGTGGCGCCTGTGCGTTCGGCGATAAGGTCCGAAAGCTCTGCCACTGGGGTGATAGGCCGGGTTTCGTCAATGCCCAAACCCGCAGCCAGGTTGGCCACAGGATCTGCGTCAATTGCAATCACACTTGCGTCGTTTTTGATGGCGGCAATGGTTCTGGCAATCAGGGCGGTGACTGTGGTTTTACCCACGCCGCCTTTGCCGCCGAATGCTAATTTCAAACTCAATGGGGGTACTCCTTACTCAGTTGATATAGTCAAGGATGGTGCCTTTCTCATCCAGAAGATAGACGTTATGACCGGCTTTTTCCGCCGCACTGATCAGATCTTCCCGAATCACAGCCTGGGTATCGTATTGCCCGTTTAGTGCGTCTTTGGGCATGATGGCAAAGCAGGCGCTTGCGCTTTCTTTTGTCCGGAAGGCCGGCAGGAATTTTTCATCGGTCTTGGGATCGTTGAATCCCACGAACTGTTCGTGGCAGCTTCCCGGATCCTGTACGATCACATAATACCAGGTGGCATTGGCACCGGTGTTTTGTTTTTGTTCGTTCACAATACTCTTCCTTCTCACCGTAAAAGGTCAAACGTAAACCAAATATAAGGCAGTATCTTAATAAATAAAGGTAAGGGAATCAATACTGAAAAAAAAGGCCCCTGAACCGAAACGCCGGTCCAGGGGCCCAATCTACAAAGGCGCAGAAGTCGTTTAGATTTCCAGCCAGGAGTCGGAATACAGGGTTTCACCCATGATGACCTTGTAGGTCTTGTAGTAATCCAGAAGTTCGCCTTCAAGGCTGGCGGCGCCAGGATCATTTCCGTCCATCAGACCCCAGATGAGATCGGTGATGTCAGTCCGCTGTCCCTTGGCAATGGCAGTCTGCCGTTTGTCAAGAGGATCTGCGATAACGGATTTCATTCCGTATTTCCACAGCATGCACATATATGTGGAGTTCAGGATGGGGCGCAGGTGTTCGGGAGGACCATTGGAGATGTTGGAAAGGCCGCAGGTGGACTTTGCTCCCGGTGCGATCTCTTCTAACATCATCTGGAAGTTGAGCAGGCTCATGCACTGCTGCTGCTGAATGTTAACAGGGGTAACAATGCCGTCCACCCAGATCTTTTCGTTGGGGATACCGGCTTCGTTGGCATAGTAAAGCAGCTCAACGCACAGGGCCGCTCTTTCATTCTCGTCCCGGGGCAGGCCTTCGGGGCCCCACATCAGGGCGACAAAGTCCGCCTCGTACTTTTTGGTCATGGGAACCATGGCTTCGTAACGTTCGGCACGGGCCATGATGGAGTTAACGATGTGGGGGGCGTCAGCCGGTTTGGCGACCTTCAGGCCCTCTTCAATGGCGGCAATGTTAGAAGAGTCCAGCAGCAGGGGCATGCCGGGTACGGCTTCCTGGACCACGTTCACAACCCACGGCATCAGCTCTTCGCCGAATTTCTTGGCGGGTCCCAGGTTGATGTCTATGTAATCCATGCCCAGTTCTTTTTGACGGACAACTTCTTCCTGGATGGGTTCGGGATTACGTTTGGCAGGATCCGGCTCCTTGAACTCTTTTCCGATGACTTTGGAAATGACGTTCAGGCTTTCACCAAAAAGAATCATATTCTCCATGTTTTATCCTTTTATACGTTTATTGAGGTTGTACTTTGGCTGCCGGGGCTGGAAAGGCCCCGGCAGATTTGATTCTAAACGTTTACAACGTTTCTTTATTTAGATTTCAGGAAAGCCGGCAGATGGGCGGCTTCTCTGGGGCCTACCGTGATGGTCCAGCCGGAAAGTTCTTCTTCCACATCACCTGCAATGGCAGCGGCGTATCCGGGGATGATCAGTTCGGTATGTTTTACCTTATCCATGATGCCGCTCTTTTTCACGAACATGCCCACATCATCACCGCCGAATTTGCCGGCAGCCCAAGCCGTCAGTACGGACAGGCCTTCGGCGTCTTTGATCAGCAGCCAGCACGGTACTTTGGAAGCCTCACATTCACCGGAAACGATAAAGTAGGTCAGGGCAAAGTTGGTGGTGACCAGAACCGGAGAGTTTTCATCCGGGTTGTTGATCTCAAAGATACCTTCGGTAACCGTCATGGGTCTCTGGGGATCGGTGAAGATATTGAGTCTTTCCAGCAGCAGCGGGAAGAGGGACTCGGAAGAGAAGTCGGACATAACAACGATGCCGCCGTACTTGGCAACGAACATGCCGGCGATCATGGTTTCCATGTCCAGGTTGGATGCCATCTCACAGGGGAAGGTGATGGTCGGAAAACCTAAGGCCTTGTTGGAGGCCTTCAGGGCGGCACGACGGATGGCCACCTGATCTTCCAGGGCCTGTTTGATTTCCCGGGCACCGGAATCAAGAACGATATCTTTGATGCCCATGCCGGTAAGCTTTTCGGTCAGCGGCTGGAGGGCGTCAACGGAATCTGCCTTGACGGCAATGGGAAGATCCTGTTCTTTTGCCAGGCCACCCAGTTCATCTGCATTGGCTTCTGTGGCCGGGTAGAGCAGGGGGCGTTTGAACGCTGCAACCTCAACACCGGCCTTCATAACGGCCATGTCTTCGGACCAGAGCACCAGGTTGAATTCGGATTCTTTGGCAATCTTTTCAGCAACTTTTGCAAATGCCTCGGCGCCATTTCCGGCATCTTTTACCACCAGCAGTTCGGGACGCAGGTTCAGCCCCACCCGTTCGTACTGGAATGCGTTGTAGATTTTAAGGGTTTTATCCAGTTCACCCAGATCAATATCGCTGGCCACGGTGGCTGCGAGAACAGTCGGGTTGAAAAAGGTTTTCTCATGTCTGTAGAGAACGGTTTCACCACCGGTGGTGGTTTTACGAACCCCTTTGCCCAGGGCAACAGGACGGATGGGGGGGGCAGACGCTTCAGCCAGTTTTTCTTTGGCTTCGTCTGATACGTAAGGACAGGCGTCCAGTTCTGCTTTGCCGGATGCAAGGTTCATTGCAAAGGCAAGGCAGGTGGTAACTCCGCACTCCTTACAATTTGTTTTCGGAAGGAGTTTGAATATCTGAATACCGGTTAATGCCATTTTTATCTCCTTAAGTTCTTACAATAGTCGTATGGGGAAAGGTGCAGCGGCAGGCGCCGCACCTTTATCGTTAAATTAGCCTACCAATTATCCGACAAGGGGTTCCATGGTCAGGGCAGGATGTCCCTTTTCCTGGAGGAAGGGGAGGATCTCCTCTTCGGTGATACCCACGGTTTCATCGGCAATCTTGTCGTAGAGATCGGGTACGCCCATTTCGGCGCCACGGGCGTCGATTCTGTCCTTGAGCTCTTCTTTGAGCATCTTGGGCATCCACACCATTCTCAAGAGGCCACCGTCACCGGAGATGAACTTTTTCTGGGTGATGTTGAACTTGGAATGGCCAACAAACCCGGGAGATGAAGCACCGCCGCCCATAACACCTGCAAGCGTGGTGAACTTCATGCCGCAGGGGGTTTCTCCGCCGTAGTCACGGCCAACGGTCATCACCCCGTTACAGGCCGGCAGCATGGCAGCGATACACTCGCAGCAACCGCAGGTGGTCATGGGATCATGAACCATGGAGTAGAAGTTGTAATGGGTGACCGCCCCTCTGGAGGCTTTGTAAATAAACTCGTTGACACCCTTGAACTGGCCAAGTTTCTCATCGAGAACCTCACCCTTTTCGATGGGCTGGTTGGGGCCTGTGGGGTTGATCTCGAAGGAGGCCTTACAGTCCATCCAGTTGTAAGCGCCGCAAAGACCGGTTCTTTCCGGGGATACGGTACATACGTGAGAGGGTGCAAAAGACTGGCACAGGGTACAGGAGTAGAAGGTTTCCACATCCTCATCCGTCATCTTGTCAACACGTTCGTCACGTGTCTTGTAGTTGTCACGTGCCGTAGCAGTCATCTTGTCCACATCTTCAGGTTTGGTGTACAAGGTGACCTGAACTTTGTCCACAATCTTGGTGAAATCCTGGTGGAACTTGGCATGGAGAACCACACCGATGTCTTTCAGGGTAAACCCTTTTTCCATGGCAGCCTTGGATACACGAACCCAGGAAATATCCCGCTGGCCGATATGCATGATGCCCTGGATGTAGTTGATCAGATGATGGATCTGACGTTCCATGATGGGCTCAAAGTCTTCTTGGAATTCACGGCCGGCAATCTGGACGTAAATGCCAAGCGGGAAGGTTTCGCCTTCTTTGAGATCGGTGACGTCCGGGCCGATGACTTCAACCTTGCCGTCTTCGATTTCATTCATTTCAGCGCGTTTAACAAGCTCGGTACACTGGGTCTTGCCGCCGCCGCACTGGACGTGGAGGTCGGCGCCGCGAACGCGTTCCCCTTCGTATGCCGGACCGAATGCCAGCGGGATGTCGATTTCCGTGACGCTTACCTTCAAGCCGCGGACTTCAACGGACTTCTGCACCATTTCTTCGTGGGTGACGGGTGCAACCACATGCTCGTAGGTACAGATACCGGTGGGCAGGATCTCAGGGATGGGGGTATCCGCGATGGTGGGGAAGGCCCAGTTAACACAACCGGCCGCTGCCACACCCCATTCGGTACCTACATCACCAAGGGCGTTAACAAAGGCGAATACACGGTCTTTGTTGTATTTGAGGATGGTTTTGTAGTCGCCGGGCTGAACGCCGCCGAAGGCCATGGCCGCCCTGTTGGCAAACCCGAGGGCAAATACGGCAGACGAAATGTCCGGACCGAAAGGTACGATACGGGTATTCCAGCCCACCTGCATGCCGGCGTCGTGGCATTGTTTGATCAGGGTTTTGCCGTTATGGTTGGCGGCGCAGAAGATGTAGAGAGACTTTTTCTGGTAATCTTCCACGATCATCTTTGCAATGTCTTTGTTGGGAGCGGCACCGACCATGGCGGCAAAACCGGGGGCGGAACCGTCAACAAATTCAACACCGCGTTTACGCAGGATGGTATCATCGGCAGCACCCACCCACCATTTACCGTTTTCAATATCCGGATCTTCCTGGGCAATGTAGAAGTCGGGTTCGCTCAGGTAACGAAGGGCTTCTTTGACCTCGTAGGAGATAATACCGGCCATACCTGCGTCCAGGAGTGGACCAAGGTACGGGAGCCAGTTTTTCAGACGGATATGCGGGGGCAAAAGGCCTCTGGCAAATTCCATGGGTTTTTTCAGGTCTTCTAAGGTCTCACATTTAAGTCCTGTAAGAGAATAGATAACCGGAAGGTAGTATGCGGTATTGGGAAAACCGATTTTCGTGCTGGCGTCATAGGTCTGCAGCGCTGTTTCCAGCTGACCTTCAACCTCTGCAACCACTTTGTAACCACCCTGAATGGCAGCAAATGCGATCAATTTAGACATATGTACTTTCCTCCTTCGTTGAGGATATTATTGTATTAATTTCAAAACAGCTCATCTCAAAAGGTGTGCACCAAAAGCTTGTTGGTCTTAAGCTTCCAGGGCCTGGCGGTCAGCCATGTCCATGAGGACTCTTTCTCTGGCCTTGTCAATACCCAGTTCCGCTCTTTTCTTATCGATGTGAGCGATCATTTTATGGGCATGCTTGATGGGATCTGCTTCCACATCCCAGGTGGCGCCGTAAAGTTCATCCATACCTTCTGTGAGGTACTTTTTGAACTCAGGAGCACCGTCGATGGGCAGGTATCCGCCGAATACGGTGTAGATACCGGAGGAGACCACATACTGGCCGATGGCGATGGCTTTTTCACTCATCCATTCGGGTGCGGAACCGGCGACTGGCCAGTCACACAGATCGTTGCCCATACCGCCGGCTTTGACAACTTCGATGGCCGCATTCAGGATACGGGTGTTGTCAACGCAGGAGCCCATGTGAAGTACGGGCGGGATGCCAACAACTTCGCAGATTTCGGCAAGACCCGGACCGCAGTAGGCCGCTGCCGTATCCGGCTGGAGCAGGCCGTCCATGGCAGCGGTGATGCCGCCGCAACCGGTGGTGAGAACCAGGACGTCGTTTTTGATGAGTTCTTTGATGACTGCCAGATGGATGCTGTTGTGCTGGGTTCTGGCATTGTTACATCCGACAACGCCGGCAACGCCGCGGATACGGCCGTTGATGATGTTATCGTTCAGGGTGTAGAAGGTACCGCGGAAGGTACCGCCCAGGTGGTATTTAATATTTTCAACGGAGAAACCGGCAACCTGAGGTTGTTTCTCAGCCGGGATCTGAACGTCGGCACCACGGTTTTTAAAGTTTTCAACCGCTTCGGTGACGATTCTTGTGGCGTCTTCCATGGCATGGTGTTCGTCAAACTCAATGTGGATGGCATTGGGCTGTTCCATCTTGGCCATGGGATGGGTGGTGAACAGTTTGGTGTGGAAACACTTGGCCACGTTGGCCAGGTTCTGGAATACACACTGAACGTCAACAACCATGGCGTCACAGGCGCCGGTGATGATGGCAAGTTCCTGCTGCAGGAAGTTACCTGCGTTGGGCACGCCGTGTCTCTGGAGCACTTCGTTGGCCGTACAGCAGATACCGGAGAGCTGGATGCCCTTGGCTCCGACTTTGTTGGCAAGTTCCATCATCTCGGTGGACTGGGCTGCGGCAACAATCATCTCGGAGAGTACGGGCTCATGGCCGTGTACGATGATGTTGACATGGTCCTGTTTCATGACGCCCAGGTTGGCTTCGGAGATCAAAGGAGAGGGGGTGCCGAACATCACGTCCTGGAGATCGGTGGCGATCCAGGAACCGGACATGTCGGCCAGGGCCGCTCTGGCACCCTGTTTCATCAGGTTCTTGTAATCCTGGTCTACGCCCATGTGGGTTCTGTGCATGATGTCCACGATTTCCCGGTCGATGTTACGGGGAAGGACGCCCAGTTTTTTCCAGCGCTCGTATCTGGCTTCGGGGAAATGTTTGGGGATCAGGGTGTGGGAACCGACTTTACCCCATTCGCCCATGGCTGCTTCAGCCACTTCCAGGGCGATTTCACTGATGTCTCGGTCAACCATCTCACCGTCCACTTCAACCTTGGTATCCACGCCGTAGCTGGGCGCGATCTGGATGAGTTTGATGGGATCCTTGATTTTGTAATCCGTGCTTTCGCCTCTGGCCACAGAGAGGAAAACTTCGGCCACGGTTCTGCCGTGGTCGGAGTGGGCGGCCGCACCGCCTGCGATCATGCGGATAAAGTTACGGGCCGCGATGGTATTGGCCGTGGCGCCGCAGAGACCTTTTCTGGTATCTTCGCCTTCGATCCCGGCCTTGGGCAGGGGCAGACGGCAGGGGCCCATGGCGCAGTTCTTACAGCAGATGCCCTGGATACCGATGTTACATTGTTTCATAGTTACCGCTCTGTCGAAGATGGTTTCGACGCCCAGTTCGTGGGAGCGGACGATCATTTTTTGGGTTGCTTTATCAACAGATGCTTCTATTGGATCAGCCAGTTTCGGTGCTTTTTTGGCTGCCGGAGCTTTCTTTTCTACCATTAGAGGTTCCTCCTCGTATTATTGACATCAATATATATAGATTGCTGAACCGGGAATGCCGGTGCGGCAAATTGTAGCAATTTAGCTGGCTCTTTTGTGTACCCGGTCAAGGAAGTCGATAATTCTTTCAAGCTCGGACTTGTTGACCTTGGCAGCGGTTTTCTTAACCTCGGCCTTGGGAGCGCTTGCGTGAGCTGCCGCAGATTTTTCTCTTTCAGCAGCCCGGCGTTCACGGATGGCTTCTTCCTCTGCCTCTCTGGCAGATGCCGCATCCAGTTCAGCCTTTTTGGCAGCTTCTTCCTTGGCTTTTGCTTCAGCTTCGGCTTTTGCCTTGGCGTCTGCCTCAGCTTTGGCTTTTGCTTCAGCGTCCGCTTTTGCCTTGGCTTCTGCATCGGCTTTTGCTTTGGCTTCGGCTTCGGCCTTGGCTTTTGCTTCCGCTTCAGGATCTACTGCCGGGGCAGCAGGTGCGGCTTCGGCTTTGGGCGCTTCTTTGGCCGGTGCAGCAGGTGCCTCTTCTTTTTTGGGTGCAGGCGCAGCGGCCTTGGGGGCTTCCTTCTTGGCAGCAGGTGCAGCCTTCTTGGCAGGTGCAGCCTTCTTTTCTTCTTCAATGGTCAGATCTACTTTCGGTGCCATGGCGGCAAAATCGATGTCCACATCATCCAGCACTTTGGAGATGGGGGCAACGTCTGCTGCAGACCCGCCGTCTGAGATCAGATCGATGAAGGCGTTGGTCAGCTTGATGGCTTCGGGGTGCCGCATGATCAGGACAGAAGAACCGGACATGAGGTAGGATACCGCACCAACCGCTTCCATGAGGATGCCGCGGCGTTCGGGATCACCGAGTTCCGGGGCTTCTTCAGCAGTCTGTTTGGCTTCCTTGCACTTCCATACCTCGTTGCCAAGGTTGTTGATCATGGGGTTCTGGAGCTTGTCATCACCCTGGGTCATGGCTGCCTGGGACAGGCGTTCCATGACGGAGTAGGTGTATTCAAGACCGTAACCCAGACCACCGGTGGTGGGATCCACAAGGACCTTGTCCAGGGAAACACCAAGGTTTTCAAGGAGGATATTTACCTGTTTGGCCAGGTTGACGTCAATGGGGGATGAGGAAATCACGGTGTGGCCGTAACCCATGGCGGCAGCGCCGATACCCTTGTGGTTCTTTTCTTCCACCGGGCCCAGGATCAGGTTGTCACCTTCGCATTCTTCTGCGATCTTTTTGAGAACTTCCTCGTCTTTGGCAGGGACTGCACATCCCCAGACAATCAGGGGCACGTTGATGGCTCCCAGCACCTTTTTCACGGTGGCTGCGGCATCATCAGGGCTTGCATCCTTGTCATTGGGGTCTGTGCTCTTGAGCTGGAGAACAATGGCTTTTGCACCGTATTCTTCAACGCATTTTTTGGCCCAGGCCGCAGGATCAGATACAACATCCTTGAACGGCGCCAGGGCAGCTTCAGGCCAGTCTTCAGGTTCCATGTCCCAGATTTCCATGGCAATCACGGGCTTGTTGGGCATCTCTCCTTCAAACTGGTAAAACGGGTAACTTGTTTGACCGCCGACGGTCAATGCAGTGTCGCCTTTCCCGATGGTAACACCTTGAATACTGCCGGCATAAGTTTCTTTGGTTATTTCAAATCCCACTTTTACCTCCTACAATTTTAAAGATAGTTATGAGTTGGGGGGGGTTAGAATTACTTTGATGTGATGTCATCGAAAAGAACAAAAAAAATAAGGAACGGATTGAATCAATTGGGTTTACCCTGATTGTACCGTTCCTTACCATATATCTACCTTAGTTAGGTTGTAATCGATAACAGCATATGACTTATAATTGTTGAGGTTTTTTGTCAATAGATGAGTGAATTTAGTGAATGATGGTTCAATTGCCTTTATTTGTAATGGTTTCGGGTGTTTTACTTTGCCTTATTAAAAGTAAGCGTTTATTGAATTTAATTTAGTTTTTAAATGGAAATCGTAATGGCGAAAGCCTTGTTTTTTGTGGGGTTGGGGTGGTTTTTTGTTGAAAAATTTAAGTATAACTCAGTTGTGTATTGGAAAACAATGTTTTTTGCGAAAAAATGAGGGAGATGTGTTGTAGAAATCAGTAGGGGTCCCGGTGCGCTATGAAAAAGATCAAAGCTTTATTTGGGAAAAAAGTTGATTTTTTGCTTTTATTTATATAGAAAAGTGTACGTTAGGCTTTTGGGATTCAAAAAAAACGTAATAACAATTAGTTTCTATTACTTTTTACCGGCCCGCCTTGGGCCCCAATCTACAAAGGAGTAAGCCATGCCATTAGATCCGACCAAACATGCGGACTGGGAAATTGCACAAGATGCAGAAAAAGACATGAAGACCATTTATGAAATCGGTGAAACACTTGGATTGACCAAGGAAGAGCTTCTTCCCCAGGGTCATTACATTGGGAAAATCGACTTCATGAGGGTGTTGGACCGTCTTAAAGACAAACCCGATGGAAAATACATCGACGTGACCGCCATCACCCCAACCCCTCTGGGGGAAGGCAAGTCCACCTCTTCCATGGGCCTGGTTCAGGGGCTTGGTAAAATCGGTAAAAAAGTTTCCGCTGCCATCCGTCAGCCTTCAGGCGGCCCCACCATGAACATCAAGGGTTCTGCAGCCGGCGGCGGCCTGGCGCAGTGTATCCCCCTGACCCCTTTCTCTTTGGGGTTTACCGGCGACATCAACGCCATCATGAACGCCCACAACCTGGCCATGGTCGCACTGACCTCCCGTATGCAGCACGAGAGAAACTACACCGACGAACAGCTGGAACGCCTTTCCGGCATGAAGAGAATCGACATTGATCCCACCAACGTAGAAATGGGCTGGATCATGGACTTCTGCTGCCAGGCACTGAGAAATATCATCATCGGTATCGACGGTGTAAATGGCAAGGCCGACGGTTTCATGATGAAATCCAAGTTCGGTATCGCCGTATCTTCAGAAGTTATGGCCATCCTGTCTCTGGCCACCGACCTCAAAGACATGCGTGAAAGAATGGGCAAAATCGTTGTTGCCTACACCAAGAAGGGTAAACCCGTTACCACTGAAGATCTTCAGGTTGCCGGCGCCATGACCGCCTGGATGGTTGACGCATTGAACCCCTCTTTGATGCAGACCCTGGAAGGACAGCCCGTTATCGTTCACGCAGGTCCTTTCGCCAACATCGCCATCGGCCAGAGCTCTATCATCGCCGACAAGGTTGGCCTGAAGCTGGCTGACTACCACGTCACCGAATCCGGTTTCGGTGCTGATATCGGTTTTGAAAAATTCTGGAACCTCAAATGCCGCTACTCCGGCCTGACACCTGACTGTGCCGTTGTCGTTGCCACCATCCGTGCCTTGAAATGCCACGGTGGCGCACCTGTGCCCGTTCCCGGCAAACCCATGCCCGAAGAATACTCTTCAGAGAATGTTGAGTGGGTTGCCAAGGGTTGCGACAACCTCATCCACCACATCAAAAATGTTCGGAAAGCCGGTATCTCTCCGGTGGTTTGTATTAACGCTTTTTACACCGACACTGATGCGGAAATTGAAAAAGTTCGTGAGCTCTGCGAGGCAGAAGGTGCCAGGGTTGCTCTTTCCCGTCACTGGGAACAAGGCGGCGACGGTGCCATCGAGTTCGCCAAAACCGTTGTGGAAGCCTGCGAGGAAAAGACAGAATTCAAGTTCCTCTATGAATTGGATATGCCTATCAAACAGAGAATCGAGCTCATTGCCAAGGAAGTCTACGGTGCCGACGGCGTTGACTACTCTGCCGCTGCTGATAAATCCATTGAGAGAATTCAGGCTGATCCTGAACTCGCCAAGCTGGGTATGTGCATGGTGAAAACTCATCTGTCCCTGTCTGACAACCCCGCCCTCAAGGGTGTGCCCACAGGCTGGCGCCTGTCCATCCGCGAGGTCCTGACCTACGGTGGTGCCGGATTCATCGTTCCGGTTGCCGGTGCGATTTCTCTGATGCCTGGTACCGGCTCTAACCCTGCTTTTAAACGTGTTGATGTTGACGTTGAGACCGGTAAGGTCGAAGGCGTATTCTAACTTTAATTTTAGGGAAACATATCAACAACAAACGCTAACCAGCAGCCCTTTCACAGGGCTGCTGGTTATATAAATTTTTATATTCAGGAGAAAAGTTAAGATGACTGCTGAAATTATTAGCGGAACACAGATCAGAAAAGAGATCCTCGCTGAGATTAAAGAGGATGTCGAGAAGATGAAAGAAAAACATGGGAAAGTTCCCGGGCTTGTTACCATCCTTGTTGGTTCCAACCCCGCTTCCCAGTCCTATGTTACCTTGAAAATTAAAACTGCCCTCAGCCTGGGCTTCCACGAAATCCAGGATGATCAGCCCGAAGATATTTCCGAAGAAGATCTGCTGGCGCTGATCGAAAAGTACAACAACGACGACGACATTCACGGTATCCTGGTGCAGTTGCCCCTGCCGGATCAGATTGACGACAAAAAAGTCCTCAACGCCATCAACCCGGACAAAGACGTGGATGCCTTCCATCCCGTTAACGTTGGCCGTCTGATGATCGGTGGCGACGAAGCCAAATTCCTGCCCTGTACCCCTGCGGGTATCCAGGAAATGATCGTCCGCTCCGGTACTGAAACTTCCGGTGCTGAGGTTGTTGTGGTTGGCCGTTCCAACATCGTGGGTAAACCCATCGCAGTGATGATGGCTCAGAAGGGTATCGGTGCCAACGCCACCTCTACCATCGTTCACACCCGGACCAAAGACCTGGCCGGTCACTGCAAGCGCGCCGATATCCTCATCGTTGCCGCCGGTGTGCCCGACCTGGTAAAACCCGAGTGGATCAAACCCGGCGCCACTGTTATCGACGTTGGTGTTAATCGCGTGGGTATGAACGAAGAAACCGGCAAAGCCATCCTCAAGGGCGACGTGGACTTCGAAGCTGCCAAGGAAATCGCAGGTAAAATCACACCTGTTCCCGGCGGCGTAGGCCCCATGACCATCGCCATGCTGATGAAAAACACCCTGAAGTCCGCTCAGTGGGCGCTTGGTGATATCTAAGCCATGCACTCGTATTATATATAAGGATAAAAAGCCTGTAAGGATTTATCTTTATAATCTGTAAAAAAACAGCCGGTGCAGTCCGTCAGCACCGGCTGTTTTTGCTGACCCTGTCTTTTTTGTTTTCCTCCCTTTACTTAATCCCCTAAAAGCCCTATTTTAATCCCCATCATATTTTTCGTTTGCCGGGATGTATGATGTAATTTGATATCGTATTGCCATAGGAGACGTTATATGCCTGAAGGAAACGGATTTACAATGGAGAACGGTAATAAAGAAGGGGGCGGCGCCGGGAGCCGGATGCCAAAGATTGATTTTTCAAGTTTTATCCTGTCCCTGTATTCATCGGGGCTGGTGCAGCTTGGCAAGGTTGAAGATCCGTCTACCGGAAACAAGACAATTGATTTGCCCATGGCGCAACACAGTATCGATATGATCGCTATGCTTGAAGAGAAAACCCGGGGAAATCTGACAGAAGATGAGGCAAACCTTCTCAAGGCCTTGCTCAGTGAGCTTAGGATGGCCTATGTGGAGGCTTCTGCCGGATGATACGGTTGTTATCTCCTGCGAAGATCAATCTTTTCCTCCATGTCACAGGCCGGCGTCCCGACGGGTTTCATGAGCTTTATTCATTGATGGCCCCCATTGACCTGTGTGACCGGATTGATATCTCCTTTAGCGCAGATGGGGTGAGCGTGTTGTGCGATCATCCCCATGTGCCTGAGGATGAGTCTAACATCGCTCACAAAGCAGCCGTGTTGTTCTCTGAGGCCTGTGATCAAAAAAATGTGCCGCTTCCTTTCGGCGGAATAGCCATTGCCATTGAAAAGAACATTCCTGTCGGTGGCGGGCTTGGTGGGGGCAGCTCAAATGCCGCCATGGTCTTGATGGCGCTCAACCAGAAGATGGGGCATCTTTTTGCCAATGATGAGTTGATGCGCCTTGGGGTGACGCTCGGGGCTGATGTGCCTTTTTTTATGGGTGGGGGCCCTGCCTTTGCAACCGGGATCGGAGAGGGGCTTTCCCCTTGCACGGATCTGCCTGATTACTGGCTTGTTCTCTGTGATCCCGGTGTCTCCGCGTCAACAGTTAAAGTTTTCGGAAAGTTAGGATTTGGATTGACATTCAAACCGGATTGTACTATAAATCCTGGTTCGAATGTGCTGCCAATAGGGCGGGCGCTCGATGGCAGGGAAAAACTGCAAAATGACCTTGAAGGTCCGGCTTGCGAACTGTATCCCGAGATCGGCGCTACCAAAGAAGAGATGGCGTTGTTGCTGCAAAGAAATGTGTATATGTCTGGAAGCGGCTCATCTCTTTTTGCTCTTTATTCGGACCATGACGGTGCGAAGGCCGGGTTTGACCGGCTGCGCAAGGCATGGAAGAACGGTAGCCGGCACGTGTATCTGTCCAGAGTGGGGCAGAACAGGCGTTGCGTTTAATGTACTGGGGCGTCGTCAAGCGGTAAGACACAGGGTTTTGATCCCTGCATTCAGAGGTTCGAATCCTCTCGCCCCAGCCAAACTTATATATATAAGAAAAAGAGAATTACCTATGAATGGCTTGTCAGTTTTTGCCGGGAATTCAAATCCGCTCCTTGCCGAGAAGATTTCGGAGTACCTTGCAAAACCTTTGGGGAGATTGAAAGTCAACCGTTTCAGTGACGGGGAAACCCAGGTTGAGATTCACGAAAATGTACGGAAGCAGGAGATTTACGTCATTCAATCCACCTGCAGTCCGGTGAACGACAACCTGGTGGAACTTCTTTTGCTGATTGACGCCTTCAAGCGTTCCTCCGCCAGCCGGGTCACAGCGGTTATCCCCTACTTCGGATATGCCCGTCAGGACAAAAAAGTAACCCCACGGGTACCGATTTCCGCAAAACTGATTGCCGATCTTCTGGATACCACCGGGGTGGACAGGGTGATCACCATGGATCTCCACGCCGGTCAGATCCAGGGATTCTTTAACGTGCCTGTGGACAACCTGTATGCGGCTCCGATTATTATTGACGACATCAAAAGCCGGTTCGGCTCTGACGAGCTGGTGGTTGTTTCCCCGGATGCCGGCGGTGTTGAACGTGCCCGGGCATATGCCAAACGGCTCAACGCCGGCCTGGCCATTGTCGATAAACGCCGCAGCGCTCCGAATCAGGCCAAGGCCATGGCCATTATCGGAGAAGTTGAGGATAAAGTCGCCATTGTCATTGATGACATGGTGGATACGGCCGGCACATTGACGGAAGCCGCCGGGGTGATCCGGGAAAAAGGGGCCAAAGAGGTTCATGCCTATTGTACCCATCCGGTGCTGTCCGGTCCAGCCATTGACAGAATCAAAGACTCGTCTTTAAATTCTCTTGTTGCAACGGATACCATCCCCCTTTCCGGGGAGGCTAAAGCCTGCGACAAGATTAAGACCCTTTCCATTGCCAAGCTTGTGGGTGAGGCAATTATGCGCAGCTACAGGGGTGATTCTGTAAATTCTCTGTTTGTATAGACAGTTTTTTTTAAGTTGAGCTGCCCCTAGCGGCAGATTTGGAGGGTAAAACATTGGAACTCATTGAATTAAACGTAAAGAAAAGAGAAACCCAAGGAAAGGGCGCAGCCAGAAAAATCAGAGCTGCCAATGCCATTCCTGCCATCGTTTACGGTGCCAAAAACGAGCCGGTCATGCTGACGGTTGATACACCGGATTTTGATAAAATCATCCGGGAAAACGGTACCAGCGGTCTGTTTTTCGACCTGAAAATTGATGATGGTGAAGCAAGGTCCGTGATGCTCAAAGATATCCAGATGGATACCTGGGGGCTGAACTATGTCCACATCGACTTCCATGAGATCGATATGGATACCAAAGTTTCCGTTACCGTTCCCGTTGAGACCGAAGGTGTCAGTGCCGGCAGCAAAGAAGGCGGCATGCTTCAGATTATCCGTCGTGAGCTGGACATTCTCTGTAAGCCCAAGCATACGCCTGAAAGTATTGTTCTGGATATTTCCGGGCTTAATATCGGCGATGCCATCCATGTGGAAGATATTGATCTGGGCGACGATATCGAGATTCCCCATGAGGTTAATTTCACTGTAATCACAATCGTTCCGCCGGCATCGGATTCCGAAGAAGATGTTGAAGATGACGACGATGATGATGAAGAAGAAGTAATTGAAGAGGCAGCTCCCGAAGCCGAATAATTTCGGCATCTCAAAAGATGTCTGATTCACAGTTTACATTGGTGGCGGGTCTGGGGAATCCTGGAAAGGAATATTCCCAGACCCGTCATAATATTGGATTTCAAGTGGTTGACGCCCTGGCGTCACGGCTGGGAAAATCCTTAGACAAGCACAAATTTGACGCTGATTTCACCCGGGCCAAGGTTCGTGCCAAAGATCTGTTTCTTGTCAAACCCATGTCCTATATGAACCGCAGCGGCATTCCCATTCAGCGGCTGGCGTCTTTTTATAAAATAGATATGGGGGATATCATCGTCGTTCATGATGATATGGACCTGTCGTTTGGTAAAATTAAAATTGTCCGGGGCAGGGGGCACGGCGGTCACAACGGTATCCGCTCTATCATAGACGCATTCGGCCGTAAAGAATGCATTCGCATTCGTGTGGGGGTGGGACACCCCGGGTCAGGCAGAGATGTTACCGGACATGTGCTGGGTAAATTTTCGCCGGAAGAACAAGCCGGACTGGATGACCTTGTTGACATCTCGGTGGACGCCTGCATCGCCATTCTGGAAAACGGGGTGGTCAAGGCCATGAACACGATCAATTCCCGCAAGTAATTCTCCATTTTCAAGTTTGATTCTTCGTTTCTCCTTTTTTTTTCTAAATGTAAAAAGCGTGTTAACCGCCCGTATTTTTTTTGACCGAATAGTCAATGAATTCAGCGAGAACCTTGTTAGGCAATGCGATCCGTGAATTATTTTGTTGACAATATTGTGAAAATGTGGTTCTCTGCTTGAGAATGGGCAAGTTGTTTTTACACAAATTAAGGTGGGCTATCAATGGGAGAACAATCCAGAACGACCAAGGCTAAGGCGAACGGCAATACAACTAAAAAAGAATTTGCAAAGGGCGACCTTGCTGTCTATCCGGCGCACGGTGTTGGCTACATCGAATCCATCGAGAGCAAGGAAATCAACGGCGATACCATGAACTTCTACATGATGAAAATCGTGGAGAACGGCATGGTCATCATGATTCCGACATCCAACGTGGAATCTGTGGGGCTCAGAGAAGTGATTCCTGAAAATGAAGTCCCCGAAGTCTACAAAGTGATGCAGGAAAAGGCCCAGAATACTGACAACCAAACCTGGAACCGCCGCTACAGGGAGTATATGGACAAAATTAAGACCGGCTCCATTTACGATGTGGCAGAGGTCTTCCGGGATCTTTTTCAGCTCAAGCTGGAAAAAGATCTTTCCTTTGGTGAACGCAAGCTGCTGGATACGGCTCAGAACCTTTTGGTTCAGGAGCTTTCCATGGCCAAGGATATTGACGAAAAGTCAATGATGCAGGAAATTGAGAATCTGTTCAACTGAGTTTAACCCCCCAAGTTCATAATTAACCGGCAGGCTGATCGCGGTCTGCCGGTTTTTTTGTTTCCATGAAATTTTCCATAACCATATCCCCTGAAATTGCCGGACTCCGTTTGGATCAGATCGTTGCCGGCCAAGTGCCTTACTGCTCGAGAAGCCGGGCGGCCTCCCTGATCTCCCAAGGAGAGATCCGTGTGGGCGGAAAGACAAAGCGCCCTTCGTATAAGGTTCGGCCAGAAGATCTGGTTTCCGGAACCGTGCCGGCACAAAGCGGGCCGCCACGTCCCAAAGCCCGTGACATCGGGCTTTCGGTTGTCCACGAGGATTCCCACATTCTGGTGCTGGACAAGCCCCCCGGCCTGGTGGTTCATCCGGCGCCCGGCCACACCGGTGATACCCTTGTGAACGGGTTGCTGGCCCACGATGAGGTCTTCAGTAAACCGGGCTGGCAAGATCCCCAGCGGCCCGGAATTGTCCATCGCCTTGATATGGATACATCCGGTCTGATTGTGGTGGCAAAACGTCCCAGTGCCCTGGTTTTTCTCCAAAAAGAATTCAAACAGCGGCGGGTTTCGAAACGCTATCTGGCCCTGGCAGAGGGTGAAAAAATACCGGATCAAGGAATCATTGATCTGGCCATTGGCCGTCATCCCACAAAACGAAAGCTGATGGCTGTTAATCCTGACACCGGCAAACCTGCCAAAACCGGTTTTCAGGTGCTTGAGCGATTTTCCCAGGGGGCCCTGGTGGAGGTGCGTCTGTACACGGGCCGTACGCATCAGATCCGCGTACATTTTTATCATCAGGGATTTCCACTGTTCGGAGACCGGGTGTATCAAATGCGCCGCCGCAGAAAGGGTGGGGCGCTTGCCCGGCGGCAGATGCTGCATTCCTGGCGGTTGAGCTTCCGGCATCCTTACTCGGGCCGACGGGTGGCATACGAAGCGCCGATGCCGGATGATTTTACACAGCTCCTTGGTTCCTTGGGCGGATCAGATACGAACTGAAACAGCCACCGGCCGGTGTTGCACTGGGCCAGCCGGTGGCGTTGGTGGGTTTATTCTATGCCGTAGCTTTTAAAAATCGCATCCAGAGTACCGTTGGATTTGATGGTTTCAAGCCCCTTGTTAAATGCATTGATGATTTCTTCGTGTCTTGGATTTTTCAGGCCGCAAGTTACGTAAAGATCGTTACTGGACATGTAGTTCTTTGTAAATTCGATTTCATCCAATAAGGCGGGGTCATTTTTTGATATTTTGTTTTTAGCCACAATCTCGTCGCCGAGGCTCAGGTCAATTCTCCCGGCAACCAGTTTTTTGATATTGGTCATGAAATCACTAACCGCTTCCCGCTTAAAATCTTTGGAATTCATGAACTCATCTCCGTAGCCGTAGCTGAGTATGATGCCGATTTTTTTGCCTGCCAGGCTTGCCATGCCGTTATATTCAAAGTCATCTCCCTTTTTCTTGATGAATTTGACTTCATTTGAAGCGTAGGGTTCACTGTACTTCAGATAACCTGTGCGTTTGTCCGTATGCCAAGTGTTGGGGAGAATATCAATTTTGCCTGTTTTAACAGCATTCTCCGCACGGGCCCAGGGCATAATTTTATGGGTATATGTGTATCCCTGGGATGCGAAGGCCGCTGTAGCGACCTCAATGGAGATACCTTGTTTGGGGTGATCCGGGTCAATAAACGGGGGCCAGGGGTCGGCGGCACCGGTTATTGTTTTGTTTTCCGCCTGACAGATACTTAGGCTCAATAGAACGCAAATTAGTGCAATTAAAATTTTTTTCATGGCTGCTTCTCCTTCGTTTTGATGGGGGTATGTACTATGGCTTTTCGCCTGTTGTGTGGATATGCAACGGCCCTCCTGATTTACGGTTGCCGGATATGGGGATAAATTCCTGTCCGCAACGCGCAACTCCGGTGTAAAGATCGCGATATCACCTGTCAGTGAATGGGCAAATTATTTCACAAATCAGGTGGCGATCCGGGCAAATCAAACAAAATTTGGTAATATTCTTCTTAGTATAAAATTACGGTACCACAATTTAGTAGTCTCCACAATAGGATTTTTAGGCTTAAATCCAATGGGAAGACCATGGCTTTGGATGTGAAAATTTAGAACAAGACAGAACGGTGATAACAACGAAAATTGCGTGACAGCAAACGCCCCCGGCATCCTTGATGCCGGGGGCGTTTGAGGTGGGGGGAGCTAGGCGGTTTTAAATTTTCCCACAAGGGTATTCAGGGTTTCGGCAAGGGCCAACAGATCCCCGGCACTTGTGTTCACCTTGCCACTGTTTTGGGAAATTTCTTTGGATGCCTCGCTGACCTGGGAGATGACACCGGCAATCTCTTCTGCATGGCTGCTGCTGAGACTGACCTTCTGGTTCACCTCCATGATACCCTGGGTGGCCTGGGTCACATTGGTGGTGATCTCCGTGGTGGTCACGGACTGCTCCTCAATGGCGGCAGCAATGGTAGATACCACCTCATTGATACCGTTAATCACACTAGAGATACCTGAAATCTCACCGATGGTTTCCTCGGTGGCGTTCTGTATACCTTCCACACGCGCTTTGATATTGCCGGCAGCTTCTGCGGTCTGGCCGGCCAATTCCTTGATTTCGTTGGCGACAACGGCAAACCCTCTGCCCGCTTCGCCGGCCCGGGCCGCCTCAATGGTGGCGTTGAGGGCCAGCAGGTTCACCTGATCCGAAATATCGGCGATGGACTGCACCACCTGGCCGATTTCCTTTGCGGAATCCCCTAAAATGTTCACTTTCTCCAGGGTCTGGCCGGCCTGGTGCACGGCATTGTCAGTGGTCGATCTGGCGGTTTCGGTATTTCCGGCAATTTCATTGATGGTGGCGGACATCTCTTCTGAGGCCGATGCCACCATATTCAGGTTGGTGGATGCCTGTTCCATGGCGGCTGCCACCGAACTCATATTGACCCTGAGGTCTTCGCCGGCGGTATGGGCCTGCACCACCTGGGCTTCTGTCCCTTCCGCCCCTCTGGCCATGGTCTCTGAAATTTGGGTTAACCCCTGGGAGGCGGTGCCCAACTGGCCCGCGTTGGCGGAGACATCCACGATGACGGCCTGGATGGCCTTGACAAACTCGTTGAACCAATGGGCCAGTTCCCCGATTTCATCCCGGCTTTTTACCTGGATACGTTTGGTAAGGTCTCCTTCTCCCTGGACCGCATCCTTGAGGCCTGCCACCACAAGGTTCACAGGACCTGTAACGCTGCGGGTGATCAAGTACAGGATCACACCGGCGACCAGGGCAATGACAATGGTTGAGATCAGGCTGGTCTTGCCAAGGGCGGTGACCGGGGCTAAAATTTCATTTTCCAGGGCCACCACCGATATATAACCGCCGGGATTTGTGATCCGCCTGAATGCGGAAACGGTTTCCGCATTGCCGTTGCCGGCTTGGACCACACCCCGGTCGGTGGCGGAGATGGTCTGCCATGCCGCGGTGGTGCTCAGGTCCAGGCTGAATATCTGTTCTTGATCCGGGTGGGTCATGGCAATCCCGGATTCGTTCAGCACCCAGGCATAGCCTTCCTTCCCGATTTTTACAGGATCAATAAAATCCTTGGCAAAGATGGAAAAGTCCGTATAGACGAAGATAATACCGTAAATCTGGTCCATCATGTGGATGGGAGCGGCCATGATGAACACAGGGTTCCCGGTTTTTTCACTTTTAAAAAGGCTGGAGACGGTAAATTCTCCGGAAAAGGCTTTTTTGAAAAAGTCACTGTCCTTGACATTCAATGTGTCCACCAGATTACGGTCGGAAGAGGAGACGACTTTGCCGTCCTTGTCTGCCAGACAGATATCTTCATACATGGTGTAAGCATCTTTAAATGTGGCCAGCTTCTGGGACGCCTTTTTCCGTGTATAGGTGTCGATCCACGAAGTATCTACGGCAGATGGAAAGCTTTTTTCCTTGGTCCAGCTCTCCACGTTGAGGCGGCGTTCGCCGATCCAGGAGGCAAGCATGGCAGCCCTGGCATCGGCCTCGTTCTGTAGTTGCCCCACGATGCTTTCCTGCAGTGCGGCCTTGGACTGGACGAATGAAAGAATGGAAAGAATCCCCATACCGGTGAGAATCAGGATGACAGTGGGGATGATGAACTTCTGCTTTAAACTCAGTTTCATAGGTTTCCTCCCTAAAGTAAAAGATCCGGATGGTGTGTCATACAACACCATCCGGACCCGATGCAACCGGTAACTTGAATTAAATGCTCACATCAATTTTTTTTGTGGCGGTAGAAGGGCGCATGTTCCGGGGCCGCCAGGGTATTGCCCAGAATCATATCTGCTGCCTTTTCCGCAAGCATCATGGTGGGGGCGTAAATATTGCCGTTGGTCACGTAGGGCATGACCGAGGCGTCCACCACTCTGAGCCCTTCAACCCCGTGAACCTTCATGGAGTCGGGATCCACCACCGCCATGTCATCGGTACCCATCTTGCAAGTACAGGAGGGGTGCAGGGCGGTTTCCGCATCCTTTTTCACCCAGTCCAGAATCTCCTCGTCGGTTTCAACACCCGGGCCCGGGGAAATTTCACCGGCGTTGAACTCATCAAAGGAGGACTGGTTCATGATATGCCGTGCACAGCGGATGGCTTCCACCCATTCCCGTTTGTCCTGGTCCGTGGACAGGTAGTTGAACTGGAGTGCGGGATGGACCCTGGGGTCCTTGGACTTGAGTTTGATGGATCCGATGGCGTTGGAGTACATGGGGCCCACATGGACCTGGTAGCCGTGGGCGGAACTGGGTTGGCTGCCGTCATAGCGGATGGCCAGGGGCAGAAAGTGAAACTGGATATTGGGATATTCCACATCGTCGTTGCTCCGAATGAATCCGCCTGCTTCAAAATGGTTGGTGGCTGCGGCGCCTGCCCGGTGAAAGAGCCACTGGTAACCGATAAAGGGTTTTTTCCACCATTTCAGCGCAGGATTCATGGATACGGGCTTTTTGCTCTTGTACTGGACATAAACTTCCAGGTGATCCTGCATATTTTCACCCACGCCCGGCAGATCGTGAACCACGGGTACCCCGATTTTTTTTAGTTCATCCGCGTTGCCGATTCCGGACAGCAGCAGGGTGTGGGGGGAGTTGATGGCACCGCCGCAGGAGATCACTTCGTTGGCCCGGGCCGTAAAAAGGGTGCTGCTCTTTCCTTTCTGGTATTCAACCCCCACCGCTTTTTTACCTTCAAAGAGGATGCGGGTGGTAAAGGCCCGGCAGATGACGTCCAGGTTGGGCCGCTGCTTCATCACCGGATGGAGATAGGCCCGGGCGGCGGAAAGCCGCCTGCCCCTGAGGATATTCCGGTCAAAGGCACCGAACCCTTCCTGCTGATACCCGTTGACATCGTCGGTGAGCGGGTAGCCTGCCTCTTTGGCCGATGCCAGAAAGGCATTGAACAAGGGGTTCTTGCAGGGGCCGGTTTCAAGCTTCAGGGGCCCCTCGGTGCCGTGGTAATCATCTCCGCCCTTGAGCCGGTTTTCCGCCTTTTTGAAATAGGGCAGATTGTGGGCGTAATCCCACTGGGCCATACCGGGGTCCTTTGCCCATTTTTCGTAATCCATGGCGTTGCCGCGGATGTAGATCATGCCGTTGATGGAGGACGAACCGCCCAGGACTTTGCCCCGGCCGTGGAATATCTTTCTGCCGTGCATGAATGGCTCTGGCTCGGTTTCATAGCACCAGTCGTAGAACTTGTTGCCGATGGGGAAGGTCAGGCCTGCCGGCATATGGATGAAGACGTCCCAGATATAGTCGGGGCGACCGGCTTCCAGGACCAGGACCTTGTTCGAGGGGTCTGCGCTCAGGCGGTTTGCCAGCACGCAACCGGCAGATCCGCCGCCAATAATGATGTAGTCGTACATTGTTTCCATTCTATCCGCTCCTTCCAATCGTGTTCCGCGATTCTTTCGGTGCTTGCCCGGAACGTCGCCGGGGGTGAGTTCTGTTCGCGTCCTGTTCGTTAAATTCAGCTTTGGGTCAGATTCAGCCGGGCCAGGGTTTCTTCGGTGGGGATCCCTTTGGTGTCCCATCCCCTGACCTGGTAATACTCCTGAAGCATTGTTGCCATGTCGTCCTTTGTGATCCGGTGCCCCTTGGCCGGTCCGTCCGGCAAGGGCTCTTTGATAAACCGTTTGGGCAGGGTGTCCTGGGAGGTGTCCAGGCCCTGGGCAATGTTGAACATGCGGGTCAGGCTCCAGATCCGTTCCCCTGTTTCCAGAATGTCCCGGGCGGTAATCTCCCGGCCGACGGCTGCAGAAAGCATCTCAGCGTAGGTCTCTGTTGAGATGCCAAAGCTGCCGAAGTCGCATTTCACCAGGGTGTCTGTGCCGGCCGAGTGGTTCTGGAGGCTGGCCACCAGTTGTGCCTTGTGTTCGGTGGACAGGGGATCCAGTTTTTTATCTTCCCATTCTCCGCCAAGTTCGTAGGCCAGGGGGAATCCGCGCTGGTGGCAGCCCCCCCGGTCCGTGGTCATATAGGCCAGTCCCATGCCGGATACGCCCCTGGGACCCCATGCCGGAGATTCAAGCCCCTTGGTGTGCATGGCAAAATCCTCTGCCGCGTTGCCGATCTCTTCGGCGGCCCGTCGCACCCCTTTGGCAAGCAGGGCGCCGAGGCCTTCTTTTCTTTGGGCAATGGCCCGGATCAAGTGTTCCGCTGCCGCCACATTGCCGAACTTGAGATCAACGTCTTTAGGAGAGGGGAGGATTCCCCGTTCACAGGCTTCCATGGCAAACCCGATGACGGTGCCCGTGGACATGGAATCCATGCCGAATCGGTCGCACAGTTTGACCAGGTGAGCCACGGCCCGGACATCGGAGATATCCAGGTTGGATCCCATCAGCCCTGCGGATTCATATTCCACAATGTCCGTGACGATGCCTTTGAATTTACCGGTTCTCACGGCACCGATCTTGGAGCAGCGGATGGGGCATCCCATGCAGGCGTTGCTGCCCATCCACAGGTGTTTGCGCTGGCCCTTGTCCGCCAGTTTAGATGCCTTGTCAAAGGTACCGTTCCGGTAGTTTTTGTGGGGCAGAAGACCTGTTTCGTTGGCAAATTCCACGGCAGATGCGGTGCCTGCATCTCGCAGGGCTTCCACATCCGGGCTGGCTTCAAGCTCCTTGAATGCTTTTTTGCAGGCCGCGGTAAAGCGTTGGGGATCACTGACACCCACCGGATTGCTGCCCCGTACGGCAACGGCTTTAAGATTTTTTGATCCCATGACGGCCCCGGCGCCGCCCCGGCCGGCCTGGCGGTTGTACTCGCAGCAGATCAGGGCGAAGGAGACGAGATTTTCACCGGCCTGACCGATGCCGGCAATTTTTATGGTGTCATCGGAAAGTTCCCGCTTGATGGCTTCGTTGGAATCCAGGGCATCCTTTCCCCAGATATGCCCGGCATCCCGGATCTCCACCCGGTGGTCATCAATCCAGATGTACACCGGACGCTCTGCCCTGCCGGTAATGATGATGCCGTCGTACCCCGCATATTTGATCTCCGGGGAAAAGCTGCCCCCGAAGTAGGAGTCCAGAAAGGTATGGGTGAGCGGTGATTTTGTTACCACACAGCCCCGCATGGCAGGGGCCATGGTGGCGGTGAGCGGCCCTGTCATGAACATGAGCATGTTCTCGGGGCTTAAAGGATCTGTGCCAGGGGGCAACCGGTCATGGAGGAGCTTTGCACCAACCCCCTTGCCGCCGATGAATTCCCGGACATAGGGTGCGGGTACCGGTATTGTCTCAACGGCGGTACGGGATAAATCAATCATGAGAAGGGTGTGTGTGTATGCCTCAATCATCAATTTGTCTCCCTATCATCCGGGGCGAATTTGGCTTCCGGGTTGGATCGGTTTTCTGGGCTTGAACTGGTCTTTACTGGGGTTACAAGCTCAAGGGCACCGGTGGGGCAGGCCTCTACGCACAAGGGTTGTCCCTGGCACATTTCACATTTATAGGCTTTTTTATTTTCAGGGTCCATCAGGATCATATCAATGGGGCAGTACCGGGCGCACAGCCCGCAGCCGATGCAGCGATCCTGATCGATATGGACAATCCCGTCTTCTTTCCTGAAGATGGCCTTTGCAGGACAGACCGTCAGGCAATAGGCCTGTTCGCACTGGTTGCAGACCACGGGCAGGTGGTAAAGCTTTTCATTCTTATTGAGAATGGAAAGCCGGGCAAGGCGGGGATTGTATCCCCCAAACAGATCAAATGAGCAGGCCAATTGGCAGATGCTGCAGCCCGTACACTTGTCAAAATTTATGTGAATCAGCTGTTTGACGGCGCTTTCCTCCTGTTTGGGGGTGATGAAACTATCTCATGTTTCAAAACGAAATATCACATAGTAGGTACTATGTAAACCACTTTTTTTTAATCTTGCAATAAAAAAAACTTCATGGTAAGGCTGTTAGTCACATATCACATATTACATACTACGTGATGTAGGAGCTGGTGTTCAACCTCAACCTGAAGGAGGGAACCAAAGTAAGTATGCTGAATGTTTCACACGTCACCAAAAAATTTGGTGAGTTGACCGCTGTAAACGATCTGACGTTTTCGGTCACCGAGGGTCAAGTATTTGGGATTGCCGGTCCCAACGGTGCCGGAAAGTCAACGCTTTACAACCTCATCACAGGACTCTATTCCTTTGAGGGGTCAATTAAATTCAAAGACAAGGAAATTTCCGGTCTTCCCCCCCACGAGATTGCAAAATTAGGTATCTCACGCACCTTTCAGATTCCCCAGACCTTCCCCAGTTTAAATGTCCGCCAGAGTCTTGGTGTGGGCAGTTATTTCGGGTCGGCAAAGGGATTTGAAAAGGACTACGTGGCGCATATCCTGGAGTTTGTGAACTTAGCCGACAAAGGCGGCGAGATGACCGGGCAGCTCAATCTCCTGGACAAGAAGATGCTGATGATCGGGGCAGCCCTGGCAACCAGACCCGACATTTTGATGCTGGACGAACCCATGGCCGGGTCCAACGCCAAGGAGATTATCAAACTCATGGACCTGATCAAACGGATCAACCAGGAACTGGGCGTTACCATCATCATCATTGAGCATTTCATGAAAGTGCTCACCGAGCTGACGGAGAAGCTGCTCATCATTGAAACCGGCACGGAGATCTGTTGCGGCGACCCGGTTGAGGTCACCTCGGATCCCAGGGTCATTGAATGTTATCTGGGGGATGCCAATGATTAATGTCCAGAACATGAACGCATATTACGGGGACTTCCACGTATTAAAAAACGTTTCCCTGACCGTGGACGAGGGGCAGATCGTCGTCATGCTGGGTCCCAACGGGCACGGCAAGTCCACTTTTTTAAAGTCGGTCTGCGGCCTGGTGGAAAAGGTGGATGGCACCCTCAATTATAAGGGGGAAAGCATCACAGGTCTTAGGGCCGAACGCCTGGTCAACAAGGGAATCACCTACATCGCTGAAAACCGGGAGCTTTTCCCGGAGATGACCGTGCTTGAAAACCTGAAGCTGGGGGCCTATTCCAAATCCGCCCGGCCCCATGAAAAGGAAAACCTGGAACGCGTATTCTCTCTTTTTCCCAGGCTTGCCGACCGCAAGGGGCAGTTTGCCTCTACTATGAGCGGCGGCGAGGCCCGGATGCTGGCCATTGCCAGGGGGTTGATGTCCAACGCAAAGTTCCTTGCCATAGATGAGCCCTCCCTTGGCCTGCAGCCCAACCTGCGGGACGAAGTGGCGCGCATCATCAAAGAGATTAACGATCAGGGCATGACCGTCCTGGTGGTGGAGCAAAATATCCCTCAGATCACTGAACTTGCCGACAAGCTGTATGTTTTGGAGGAAGGACGGATCACCTTTGAGGGCAGCAAGGAAGATGCGTTGTGCAACGACCACCTAAAGGAAATCTTTCTGGGGATGTAATGCCGGGGGTGTCGTAACCGGTGATACAAGAGATATAAGAGAGGGAATACATGTTAATCGAGATAATAGACGTCATCATCAGCGGCATGATCAACGGGTCGGTGTATGCGCTCATGGCTGTGGGCCTCACACTGATCTACGGGGTGTCCAAGGCCTTCAACTTCGCCTATGGCTCATTTTACAGCATGGGCGGCTACATCGCGTTTTTGCTGTTTGGCGCGGCCTTTATCAATTCTTATCTGGTGGTCTTTCTGCTGGCGGCCCCGGTGCTGTTCTTCTTCGGGTTCATCATTGAAAAGCTGCTGGTGGCACCCCTTCGGAAAAGGGACGACTGGGAGATCAAGGTCATGATGATCACCCTGGGACTGGCCCTGTTTCTGGACAACTCCTACCAGGTGGTCTTCGGTGCCCGGATGAAATCGCTGCCCCCCTTGATGGAGGGCTCTTTTGAGGCCGGAGATTTTTTCTTAAGCTACCAGGACATCGTGATCTTTGTGCTGTCCATCGGCGGCATCCTTTTATTCCGCTGGTTTCTCAACAATACCCGGACCGGCATGTCGGTCCGGGCCGTTGCCCAGAATCCGGCCGGGGCCCAGATTGTGGGAATACCCAAAGAGTTTGTTTTTGCGGCTACCTTTGCCATTTCCACTGTCATGGTGGGCATGGGCGGCATCCTTTTGGCCCAGAAGTACTTTGTGACGCCGGCAGGCGGCTGGAATATTCTGGTAAAAGCCTGGGTCATCACGGCCTTCGGCGGCATGGGAAGCATTAAAGGCGGGCTTTACGCCGCCTTTATCGTGGGGATGCTGGAAGCCTTTGTGGGCTGGCAGTTCGGCATGACCTGGACGCTCATGGCCTTGTTCGCCGTATTGTTGACCACCCTGGCGGTGAGACCCCAGGGCCTGATGGGGAAATGGGGGTAGAGACATGGAACACAAACGAATCGGAATACTTCTCGCAATTATCTGGGCAGTGGTTGCCATCCTGCCCCTGTTTTTTGGATCCACCAATTTTATCATGCACATTCTTAT